>Ga0207092_1025_pt1 | contig 34937 bp, 25 predicted proteins | sample Alteio_BWMinHeat_48_FD_153533 | JGI IMG/M metagenome (GOLD analysis project Ga0207092, IMG submission 153533) | Enriched cells from forest soil in Barre Woods Harvard Forest LTER site, Petersham, Massachusetts, United States -... | ecosystem: Environmental > Terrestrial > Soil > Temperate forest >... | reverse complement strand
ATACATTTGCTTTATACGTTAAGACTAAAAATTATCACTGGCATATGTCTGGCAGTCATTTTCGTGATTACCATTTACTGTTAGATGAACAAGCCGATCAGTTGTTTGCAATGATAGATGTGTTAGCAGAACGTGTGCGTAAAATTGGCGGACTCACCATACGTTCCATTTCGCACATCAAAAGTTTGCAGCACATTAAAGATGATGATGAAATGTTTGTTAAACCAAAAGAAATGTTAAAACGTTTAATGGATGATAATAAATTATTAGAATCCGAAATGCGTGCAGCACATAAAGTGTGTGCAAGTAATAATGATGTTGCAACGACTAGCATTTTGGAAGTGTATATTGATGAGACAGAGCGTCGTATCTGGTTTTTGTATGAGACGCTATCCGATTAAATCATGGGTTGTTGTAGGTTGGGTTAGGCGCCTTTTGCCGTAACCCAACATCCTTATTCACTTTCCAACCATTCCGCTACTTCCTTAGCATAATACGTAATAATAAAATCCGCTCCTGCGCGTCTTATAGACGTGAGAATTTCCATTGCAACTTTACGTTCATCTATCCAGCCATTTTGTGCAGCAGCTTTAATCATCGCAAACTCACCACTGGTGTGATAAGCCCCTAAAGGTAATTCTGGATACGTTTGCTTAACACGCGAAATAATATCGAGATAAGCATGCGCGGGTTTTACCATTAACATGTCAGCGCCCTCTGCAATATCAAGAGCACATTCGCGTATGGCTTCACTACCATTTGCAATATCCATCATGTGAGTACTGCGATCACCAAATTGCGGTGCGCCTTCTGCTGCTTGACGGAATGGTCCGTATAAAGCGGATGAATATTTAACGGAATAACTCATGATGGGTAAGTGATGAAAGCCTGCATCATCCAGCCCTTTTCGAATAGCTTGTACCATTCCGTCTAACATACCGCTAGGTGCAATAATATCAGTTCCCGCTTTGGCATGACTCACGGCTTGTTTTACTAATAACTCGAGTGTCTTATCATTATCGAGATGATATTCATTACCCTGTTTGGTCAGAATACCGCAATGACCGTGATCGGTGTATTCGCAAAAACAAATATCCGATGTGATTAGCAAATGAGGTGCGATTTTTTTAATGACTGGGATAGCACGTTGAATAATACCGTTATCAGCGTATGAATCTTGACCTAGCGCATCTTTATGTTCTGGAATGCCAAATAAAAGAATGTTTTTAATGTTGAGTGCGGTAATGGTAGGTATTTCAGTTTCTAGTTGATCAATGCTTAGTTGAAATTGTCCGGGCATGGAGGGGATAGGGTTTTTGATGCCGCTTCCATGTTTGATGAAAAGGGGCATAACTAAGTTGTTTACGTCTAACTTGGTTTCTTTGACTAAGTTGCGTATAGCTTCAGTTTGACGTAGACGACGTAGGCGTGTGTTGGGGTAAGTCATGCTAACCTCGTTTTGAAGAATAGCGCGCGATAATAACGTAGATTGAGATCATACTCAAATAGTCGTGCTAACTCCTGTTTAGAGTGGCGGCTAATTCATTGTTTTGACAATGGCTCGTCGGCCTCCGGCCTCCTGCGCTTTATTTGTCAAAACAATGAATTAGCCGCCACTCTAAACAGGCTCCGAGTAATACGTACCGTTATTTAAAAGCTATACTTAGTGGGTGAAATTAAAATAGGTAAGTTATGAGTAAATACCGTGAATTAACGAATGCAAATGAATGGTTGGCTGAACTCTCTAAAGTGCGGGGGGATAAACAAATTGCGCTTATTGAGACCGCAGTCAGTTTGCATGATAGTAAAAGTAATGCATTATTAGAAAAAGGATTGGGTATTGCAGATATTTTATTATCACTGGGCATGGATAATGAAACCTTAGCGTGTTCAATCGCCTATCCTGCATTGCAAGTGCGTGACATTCATATGGATTCTATTCTGGAATGCCTGGGCGAACGTAGCAGCAAATTACTGAATGACGTTTTGCAAATGCAATCCTTGGGACAATTACAAACTTACAAACAACGTGGTAGTCATCAACTCGAAAATTTACGTAAAATGTTATTGGCTATGGTCACAGATGTGCGTGCTGTCTTGATCATACTCGCTGAACGATTATGGCAATTACGACAAGCAAAAAAATCCGATCAAGAAACACAATTGCAATTAGCATTGGATACGCAAGCTATTTATGCACCGCTTGCTAATCGCTTAGGTGTGTGGCAACTCAAATGGGAAATTGAAGATTTGTGTTTGCGTTATAGTCATCCGGATGATTATAAAAAAATTGCAACGGGTATTGCAGCAAGACGTGCAGATAGAGAAGTGTATATCAATCATTTTATTGAGCAGGCGACAGAGGCTTTGCATCAAGCAGGATTACATCAATTTGAAATGACAGGCAGAGCAAAACACATATACAGTATTTATAAAAAAATGATGCGTAAATCGGCGGATCTCGAAAAAATTTATGATATGAGTGCGATACGCGTCATGGTAGAAAATATTGACGAATGTTATACCGTATTAAGCGTGTTACAAAATCATTGGACGCATGTTCCAGAAGAGTTTGATGATTATATTGCAAATCCAAAACCCAATGGTTATCAATCCATTCATACGGTGTTAATAGGTCCTCTTCATCATTTTGTAGAAGTGCAAATTCGCACGTATAAAATGCATCAAGCATCAGAATTAGGTGTGGCTGCACATTGGCGTTATAAAGAAGGTGTGTTGCAAACCGCAACGTATGAGGCAAAGATTGCATTGCTCCGAGAACTGATGGAATGGCAAAAAGAAATGGTGAATAAAAATGACACGGAAGCCAATGCAAATTCTGCTGCGGTCACCGATTTATTTGCAGATAGAATTTATGTATTTACACCATTAGGCGATATTATTGATTTACCAAAAGGTGCAACACCATTGGATTTTGCTTATAGCATTCACAGTGAAGTAGGACATCGTTGCCGTGGAGCAAAAGTAGATGGAAAAATGGTTTCATTGATTTATCCATTGCAAATGGGCCAGCGTGTAGAAATATTAACGGCCAAGCTCGCACATCCTAGTCGTGATTGGTTAAACCCGCATCTTGGTTTTATTAAATCGGCACGTGCTCGTGCGAAAATTCTTCATTGGTTTAGGGAAAAAGACAGTCAAGAAGCGAGTGTGACGGCACGTCTGCCATTAGAACGATCACATGTGCATAACGAAAAACACCACACGGTAGAGATTCGTTCAAGAAGAGATGTGAAACCCAATGTCAGTGTTGTTGGTATGGATAATTTATTGACGCATATTGCTCGTTGTTGTAAACCATTGCCGGGTGATTCTATAGTGGGTTATGTAACGCGTCATAGAGGTTTAAGTATTCATCGCAGTGATTGTAACAATATACAAGAGGTCATCGATAACGATAATAAAATGATAGAAGTCAGTTGGGGTGAGAAACAGGCTAGCACTTACCCTGCGGATTTACTGGTTAAAGTTTATGATAGAACGGGATTATTACGTGATATTACGACCATGCTTTCTAATGAAAATGTGAATATTTTAGGCGTGCAAATTCAGAAACTAAATGACTCGCCGGAAGTGGATATTTATTTGACGCTACAAATCGAAAACCGTGAGCAATTAAAACAGTTGTTGGAGAAAATCAAGAAAACACCTGGGGTATTAGAGGCAAGAAGGCGATAATGGTTGGCAATAAAAAGATGGGTCGTTTACACTGCTTGGAGTGTCGTCGTTGTACGGTGGCTCGCAACGACGTCCCACCGTACAACGACGACTTACTAAACAATAACGCTACTACAAAATAGGACGTATCATGGAAGATATCCTGTTTCTCATCATCACCATCGTTTTCTTTTGCTTGTGTTTTATCCTCATCCGATTTTTTAATTCACTATCGAGAGGCGAGTAATGATTCTCTACTTAATTTGTGGTGTGATTACCTTTATGGTGTTTGTGTATTTGTTGATTGTTCTTTTTAAACCGGAATTGTTTTAGTAAGGACAGGGAATGACAAGTGCTGCTATTCTACAAGTCACATTATATTTACTAGCCGTTTTAATTTTAGCCGTGCCATTAGGTTGGTATATGGCAAAAGTATACGAACAAAAACCCTGTGGTATGGATTGGATCTGTTTACCTATTACACGATTTATTTACCGAATCAGCGGTATTCATCCTGACAGTGAAGTGAGCTGGAAAGGTTATTTATCATCTATGCTCATTTTTAATGGTTTTGGAATCGTTTTAGTTTATTTCATTCAGCGTATTCAGTTTTATTTACCGCTTAATCCACAAGGGTTTACCGGTATTTCCCCCGATCTTGCGTTTAATACGGCTACCAGTTTTGTCACGAATACCGATTGGCAAGCGTATACACCGGAAGCGAGCATGAGTTATTTGACGCAGATGTTAGCCTTCACCGTACAGAATTTTCTGTCAGCCGCAACGGGTATGTCCTTACTGATCGCCATGATTCGCGGTATGGTAAGACATGAGACGGATAAATTGGGAAATTTCTGGGTGGATACCATACGGGGTACGGTTTACATTCTGTTACCGTTATCGTTTGTACTCGCTATTTTTCTTGCCTCCCAAGGTGTGATTCAAAATGTTAAGCCCTATCAAACTATTCATACCCTTCAGAGAGAACAACAAATATTGCCTATGGGGCCTGTTGCCTCGCAAGTGGCTATCAAACAATTAGGTACCAATGGTGGCGGTTATTTCAATGCTAATGCTGCTCATCCTTTTGAGAACCCTACACCGCTTTCCAATTTTCTGGAAATGATGGCTATTTTATTGATACCCGTCGGCCTTTGTATCACCTTTGGAATCATGGTACGTGATAAGCGTCAAGGTTTCGCGTTATTGATCACCATGTTTCTGGTTTATCTACCGTGTGTTTTTCTTTCAATAGCTGTGGAACAGAAAGGTAACCCTGCCTTCACTCAGCTCGGTGTTGATCAAACGTCAGCACGTAATCTCATGAGCGGTGGAAACATGGAAGGAAAAGAAACCCGATTTGGTATCGTGAATTCCAGTCTTTGGTCAACGTTGACGACTGCGACCTCGAATGGATCAGTCAATGCTATGCAGGATTCCTTTATGCCATTAGGAGGACTTATGCCCCTGTGGTTAATGCATTTAGGCGAAGTGGTTTTTGGTGGCGTGGGTTCGGGATTAATGGGCATGCTTTTACTGGTCATACTCACTGTGTTTGTAGCGGGATTGATGGTGGGTAGAACACCGGAATATTTAGGTAAAAAAATCGAACCATTTGAAATGAAAATGGCATCGATTGGTGTATTAGTCATGCCTTTAGCCGTATTGATATTAACAGGATTTGCTTCTGTGAATCACATGGGTACGGATTCATTGTTAAATAAAGGTGCGCATGGATTAAGTGAAATACTCTATGCGTTTACATCCATGGTCAATAATAACGGAAGTGCATTTGCTGGTCTCAATGCGAATACGGTTTTTTATAATGTGGCAGGAGGGATAGCCATGTTAATCGGTCGATATTGGATAGCCATTCCAGCTTTGGCTATAGCAGGATCATTGGCACGCAAGAAAGTGATTCCAGTCGGTGCGGGAACATTGCCAACGCATACGCTTTTATTTATTTTTTTATTAATTAGCGTCATTATTATTTTAGGCGCGCTGACGTTTTTTCCAGCATTGGCATTAGGGCCTATAGTCGAACATCTTTTGCTTTGGGATCAATATGGCCACTAAAATTTCATTGTGGGATTTGACTATTATCAAGCTTGCGGTACGAGATTCATTTCTCAAATTATCACCACGTAATCAAATAAGAAATCCTGTCATGTTTACGGTGTATGTCAGTGCAATACTGACGAGCGGATTATTTATTCGTGCGCTATTAGGTCAACGTGAAGCATCAGCCTGGTTTATTCTCGTTGTTTCGTTGACATTATGGTTTACGATATTGTTTGCAAATTTTGCAGAAGCCATGGCAGAAGGGCGCGGCAAAGCACAGGCGCTCGCTTTACGTAAATCACGTCGTGATATTCAAGCTAAAAAATTGGTGAGACCAGAACGCGATGCTAAACAAATCCTTTTGCAATCGGGAGAATTAAGAGCAGGCGATATTGTATTGGTTGAAGCAGGTGATTTTATTCCTAGCGATGGCGAAGTGATAGAAGGAATAGCATCGATAAATGAAAGTGCGATCACTGGTGAAAGTGCACCGGTTATTCGTGAAAGCGGTGGTGATCGTTCATCGGTTACGGGTGGAACGCAAGTGATATCGGATTGGTTAATTGTGCGGATTATATCGAATCCCGGGGAAACTTTTTTAGATCACATGATTGCATTGGTTGAAGGGGCGAGACGAAAAAAAACGCCGAATGAAATTGCCTTAACCATTTTGCTTTCTGCATTAACCATCGTATTTTTACTGGTATGTGCGACCTTGTTGCCCTTATCTATTTACAGCAGTTTTGCGGTCCACACAGGAGGCGCTGTTTCTATCACCGTATTAATTGCATTATTTGTTTGTCTTGCACCGACGACTATAGGTGGATTGTTATCAGCTATTGGTATTGCAGGCATGGATCGTATGATACAAGCGAATGTGATTGCATTATCCGGTAGAGCGGTTGAAGCTGCGGGCGATGTGGATGTTTTGTTATTAGATAAAACAGGAACGATTACATTAGGGAATAGACAAGCCGCACAATTTATTCCAGCTGATGGCGTCAATGTCGTGACGCTTGCTGATGCTGCGCAACTCGCTTCATTGGCAGATGAAACCCCAGAAGGTCGTAGCATTGTTGTATTGGCAAAAGATCAATATAACTTACGAGGTAGAGAGATTGCAGAATTAGGTGCAACGTTTATTCCGTTTTCTGCACAATCTCGCATGAGTGGCGCAAACTTACCCGGTAGACAAATTCGTAAAGGAGCAGCAGAAGCTATAGAAATTTACGTAAAACAATTAGGTGGTAGTATTCCACCTTCCGTTAAAAATAGTGTAGATAGTATTTCTCGTAAAGGTGGAACACCGTTATTAGTGGCAGAAGGCGCGAATGTATTAGGTGTAATTTATCTTAAAGATATTATTAAAGGTGGTATACGGGAACGATTTCTGCAATTGCGTCAAATGGGTATTAAAACCATTATGGTGACAGGTGATAATCCATTGACGGCTGCGGCCATTGCAGCGGAGGCGGGTGTAGATGATTTTGTAGCAAATGTTAAACCAGAAGATAAATTAAAATTGATACGACGCTTGCAAACAGAAGGTCATCTGGTTGCAATGACAGGTGATGGTACGAATGATGCGCCAGCATTGGCACAAGCCGATGTTGCAGTTGCCATGAATACAGGGACTCAGGCGGCGAAAGAAGCGGGTAATCTGGTTGATCTTGATTCCAATCCTACTAAATTAATTGAAGTAGTAGAGATAGGTAAACAATTATTAATGACACGGGGTGCTGTTACGACGTTTAGCATAGCAACCGATGTCGCAAAATATTTTGCGATTTTGCCAGCTGCATTTGCATCAACCTACCCATCTTTGAATATATTAAATATTATGCATCTTGCTTCACCAAACAGTGCCATCTTATCTGCCGTGATATTTAACGCAATTATCATTGTATTTCTAATACCGCTAGCATTACGTGGAGTCAGTTATCAAAAAGTTTCAGCCGCGCGCTTGTTACGTAGCAATGTCATCATTTATGGTATTGGCGGTTTAATCATTTCGTTTATAGGTATAAAACTCATTGATTTAATCGGAGTGTTTTTTTCATGATGTTTGCTTATACGCTGAAACAAATGAAAACGGCTAGCGTATTGTTGCTAGTGTTCACTGTGATCACCGGTATGATTTATCCCATTATCGTAACCGTCTTGGCACAGTTTTTATTTCATTGGCAAGCAAACGGTAGCTTGATTCAACGTGATGGTCAAATTATAGGATCTGCTCTCATTGCACAATCATTTACTCGCCCCGAGTATTTTTGGGGACGACCTTCCTTGAATTCTATGGGATCCAATCTTGCTGCCGGTAATCCTGACTTGTTATCAGCAGTCAAGGAAAGAATTAAAACACTACATAATAGTGATATGAATAATCAAACATTGATACCAGTGGATTTGGTGACAGCCTCAGGGAGTGGTCTTGATCCGGATATCAGTCCACAAAGTGCATTGTATCAAGTGCATAGAATTGCGAGGGAAAGAAAAGTTTCAGATAATGAAATGATATCGTTAATCAATCAGTTAGCTATGCATAGTGCTTGTAATATATTAGGAGAACCGCGTGTTAATGTGCTCACATTGAATCTAGCGTTAGATCGTTTACATCATAAGGATACGTGATGACACAAAATCGTCCGAAACCAGAAGCATTATTGCAGCGTGCGCAAGAAGAAGAAAGCCGAGAGAAGCGCGGCAAATTAAAAATTTATTTAGGAGCAGCGCCGGGTGTAGGTAAGACGTTTAACATGTTGCAAGATGCTCTTTTAAAACGATCACAAGGTTTAGATGTCGTTGTTGGTGTGGTTGAAACGCATCAACGTAAAGAAATTGAAAGCATGTTAATCGATTTAGAAATATTGCCTCGCCTCACACTTGAATACCATGGTCGACAAGTAACGGAATTTAATCTTGAAGCAGCCTTGCACCGCAATCCGGGTTTGATTTTGATTGATGAAATGGCGCATACCAATATTCCTAATTTACGTCATGCCAAACGTTGGCAAGATATAAAAGAAATACTGGATAATGGCATTGATGTTTATACCACGCTCAATGTTCAACACGTTGAATCGTTGAATGATGTTGTTTCGCAAATCATTCATACACGTGTAAAAGAAACGGTACCGGATTACATGTTGGAGATAGCCGATACCATTGAGTTAGTCGATTTGCCCCCAGAAGATTTATTAAAACGTTTACAAGAAGGTAAAGTCTATATTCCAAAACAAGCAGAACTCGCTGCTGAACATTTTTTTCGTAAAGGAAATTTAATTGCATTGCGAGAATTGGCTTTGCGTGTGACAGCAGAGCGGGTTGGAGAGCAAGTGTTATTGTATAGACAAGGTCAAGGTATTCGGCATATCTGGCCAACCAGGGAAAAAATTCTTGTTTGCGTTGGTTCGAGAGCAGAATCGTCTAAATTGATTCGTGTTGCAAAACGTGTAGCAACGAAATTGCAAGCAGAATGGATAGCCGTACACGTTGATGTTCCCAATGTTTCTGTTACCGAAGAAGCCTCTAATAATGTGGTGCAAAATCTGCGTCTAGCTAAAAAATTAGGTGCAGAAACGCAAATTATTATGGGATTAGATATTGTAAAAGAGATTACAAATTATGCGAGAGAACAAAATGCGACACTCATTATGGTTTGGAAGCATATTCGTCCGCGATGGAAAGATTTTTTATTTTGGAGTCTGGCTGATGAATTGACTCGATATAGTGGTGAAATCGATATTTACATTGTTACCAGTGAAACAGATGAAGAAAGTGTTGAAGAGAAATTGATTCGAGAATCAAAGCTACCTAAGGTTAAAGCGCCGTGGCGGTATTATGCTTTATCGCTTGTTACAGTGATTTTGGCCACTTTATTGAATACATTGTTATTTTCAAGTCGTGGTAGTGGTGATTTGGTGATGGTTTATTTACTGGGTGTGATATTCATTTCATCGTTTGGAAAAATGGGCCCTTCAGTCTTTACTTCTATACTCAGTGTGATTGCATATAATTTCTTTTTGACTTATCCCGATTACACATTATATCCAACCACTATAAGCAGTTCATTGACATTGCTCATGATGTTACTGGTGTCGCAAGTCATGACTTATATTACTGTATACGCCCGTCAACAAGTGGCAACAGCAAGATTAGTTCAGCATGATTCCACCGTATTGCATACGCTCAGTCGTCAGCTGGTCGCGACTCGTGGCGTTGATAAATTATTAGGAATAGCCGTACGGTATCTTGGCGAGGTGTTTAAATCAGAAGTATTGGCACTTGTTCCTGAAAATGATCAACTTGCAATTCGCGCAGGCAATGAAATGGAAGCGTTATTCGATGAAAAAGAACAAAGTGTTGCGCAATGGGTTTATGAATTAGGACAAAGCGCAGGATTAGGCACGGATACATTGACTTTTTCAAAAGCACTCTACGTGCCGTTATTGGCATCGCAAGGACCCGTTGGTGTGATACGCATTCGCCCATCAGAGATGAAGGTATTATCCCAGGAAAAAATGCATTTGCTTGAGTCGTGTGCTAATCAAATTGCATTGGCATTGGAAGTCGATAGCATGCATGAGCAGCTTAAACAATCTGAGTTGCAAATGAATGTAGATCAAATGAGTATGGTTTTTTCAAAATCCGTGGCACATGATATACGCACACCGTTAGTTGCCATGATGGGTGCAGTGAGTACATTAATGGAAATGGGCGATGCATTAGATAAACATCAAATAAAAAAGTTAGCTAATGAAATTAACACAGAATTGGAAGCGCTTAGTCGTTTGATTAATAATCTTCTTCAAATTATTTATTTGGAATCTGAAACTATTCGATTGCGATTGGATCCACATTCACTGGAAAATACGATAAAACAAGTATTGAAAATCTTAAAAAAGAAAATCGGTAAACGAGAAATCCACACTCATTTTCCTGCTGATTTGCCAGAAGTGAATTATGACGAACTTCTTTTGCAAGATGTTTTGATTAATCTCATTGAAAATGCATTAAAGTTTACATCCCCGGAATCATTAATTGAAATTTCAGTGATAGTCGAAATGGGTCGTGTAGTGGTGAGTGTAGAAGATAGAGGTCCTGGTATTGTATTTGATGAAGTAAATAAATTATTTGAAAAATTTTATCGAGGTCGCATGCTGACAACGGAGCGTGGATTGGGTCTCGGTCTTGCGATCTGTTATAACATTATTAAAGCACACGGTGGACAAATATGGGCTGAGAATAGACCGGGAGGCGGCGCTATTTTTCGTTTTACTTTGTTGATATAGTGGATGCACGTAAGTATTTTTGGCTGGCTACAACGTGTTTGCTTGAATATCAGATGCGTTGTCATCCCGCGCATGCTTTTGGCGCGGGAACTAGGGCCTTAAATTTGGCTTGCTGAACGTCGCTGGGTCCCGCGCTAAAAGCATGCGCGGGATGACACACCTGTATAGCAGCAAGTTACTATCGTTGTCGTTATTTATAAGGACAGTTGCTAATGAAGTATGTCATTGCATTAAGCAAGGTGAATTTATCTGACATTGAATTAGTCGGTGGAAAAAACGCATCGACCGGTGAAGTCATACAACACTTAAGCAGCATGGGCATTAATATTCCTCATGGATTTGCAACGACTACAGAAGCATTTAATATCTTTCTTGAGCAAAATCATCTGAATGAAAAAATTCATCAGCTAATAACCAAAGTTAAATCAAACGATATTAAAGCACTGACAAAAACCAGCGAACACATTCAGCGTTTAATCATGGCAACACCATTTTTTCCTGAGCTTGAAAAAGATCTTGCTGAAGCTTGCGCTACATTTAAAAAATCGACGGTTGCTGTTCGTTCATCTGCTACAACAGAAGATTTGGCTAATGCTTCATTTGCAGGTGCACAAAAAACTTTTTTAAATGTTAAAGGGTTAAAAAATATTTTACATGCAGTGAAACTGGTGTATGCATCGTTATATACCAGTCGTGCGATTGCTTATAGACGTGATAAACAGTTTGATGGTGTGGAAATTTCTATTTCCGTTGGCATTCAGCCTATGGTACGCAGTGATTTAGCATCAAGCGGTGTTATTTTTACTTTAGACACAGAATCTGGTTTTGATAAGGTTGTTTTAATGAATGCAACTTACGGATTAGGTGAAGCGATTGTTCAAGGTATTGTTAATCCGGATGAATTCATTTTATATAAACCGGCTTTACAAAATAAAAAATTAGCGATTTTGCAGAAAAAATTAGGCGAAAAAGAAATTAAAATGATTTATACAACGTCCAATAATCCTGAAAAATCGATTAAGAAAGTCGCTGTATCTAAATCAGATCAACAGAAATTCTGTTTGACCGACAAAGAAGTTGAGATGCTATCCAGTCAGGCCTTGTTGATTGAAAAGCATTATGGCAAACCAGTAGATATAGAATGGGCTAAAGATGGTGTTGATGGGAAATTGTATATTTTACAAGTTAGACCTGAAACAGTGGCGAGTCAAATAAATAAAAAGCACAGCATTGAACGTTATTCTCTTGCTAAAAAAAGTAAGGTGTTAGTAGAAGGCCAAAGCATAGGCCAATCCATTGGTAAAGGCCTCGCAAAAATTATTCTGGATCCTAAAAAAATGCATTCAGTCAAACCTGGGGATGTTTTGGTGACGGATATGACGGATCCGGATTGGGAACCGATTATGAAAATCGCTTCAGCTATTGTTACAAATAGAGGAGGTCGTACTTGTCATGCTGCGATTATTGCGCGTGAATTAGGTGTGCCTGCGGTTGTAGGTTGTAATAATGCAACCAGTAGTATTAAAAATAATGCCACCGTTACGGTTTCCTGTGCAGAAGGTCAAATAGGTTATATATACGACGGTGATTTGCCTATTAATGTGAAACGGATACACGTAAAAGATATGCCGAATATTCCAGTGAAACTTTGTATGAACATTGGGAATCCGGAAAGGGCGTTTTCTAATCAATTTTTACCGAATAGTGGTGTTGGTTTGGCGCGATTGGAATTTATTATAGAAAGCATGATAGGTGTTCATCCTAATGCTGTATTAGGATTTAATAAACTTAAATCATCTATTAAGGAAAAAATTAGAAAGAAAACGATGGCGTATAAAGATCCCGTAGAGTATTACATAGAAAAATTGCGGGAAGGCATATCCATGATAGCTGCTTCCTTTTTTCCGCATGAGGTTATTTTTCGTTTTTCTGATTTCAAATCAAATGAATATGCTAATTTACTGGGTGGCGATGGATTTGAACCACATGAAGAAAATCCTATGATAGGTTTTAGAGGAGCATCGCGTTATACCGATAAACAATTTATTAAATGTTTTGAATTGGAATGCAAAGCTTTTAAGCGCGTACGTGAAAAAATGGGATTAACCAATGCACAACTCATGATTCCATTTGTGAGAACTGTCAGCGAATTAAAAAAAGTGCTTGAGTTAACAGAAAAATTTGGTTTGAAGCGTGGTGATAATGGCCTCAAGATTTATATGATGTGTGAAATCCCATCTAATATTTTATTAGCATCTACTTTTTTGCAATACGTAGATGGTTATTCCATAGGTTCAAATGATTTAACGCAATTAACGCTGGGATTGGATAGGGATTCTAGTTTAGTTTCATCTTTATTTGATGAGCGTGATGAAGCAGTAAAAATGTTATTACATACCGTGATTGCTGAGTGTAAGAAACAAGGTAAATATATTGGCATTTGTGGTCAAGGTCCTTCTGATCATCCGGATTTTGCTGAGTGGTTGATGCATGAAGGTATAGATTGTATGTCGCTTAATCCGGATACGATTATTGAGACGTGGCTGATGTTAGCTGAGAAATACGCTTAGTTAATTCCACTTCAATGAGCGGCAACACCGGACCATAAACATACCATGGCCCTCCATTTCTCAGTGCATTAAATTTTATCGTATCGTTAACCTGCAAGCACATCCAGTTTAAGTGAGCAAGCTCGGCAATATGCTTATCTGTAATAGACTCTTGACTATCGCAAGGCCCAGTATATCCAATGTTGTTGATACCACGTGCTTTTAAGTATTCTTTAAATTCAGTTTCAATAGGACGTGGGCCTATAGCAACATTCGGTGCAATAATTTTGACTATACCGCTTTGCATAGGCGTGCCAGTGAATAAGCTTAACGGTAGAGCAGAATCTGTTATCTGATTAACAATATTCATAAATTTGAATACACGATCTTGATCGTGGTAACCATGAACATAATATTTTTCATGAGCTGTGCTTTTTACCAATGTTTGTATTTGTTCAGCATCAAGGTTTTGTATGTGTATTAAGTTCATGCCTAGTGTAGCTACAGCATGATTTTCCTTTGTGATTAAAAGCGGTTCTATAGAAAAGAAAGATGGATCGAGTAATGAAACAATCGTTGTAATGCCTTGTTCTTTTAAGGCGATTAATTCTGTCATGTTAGGATAAGGACCACCCGTAAATTTGTTATCCGTTGAAACAATGGGGAGTGTAAACGATATTTCATTTTTAGGCATAGCGCTGAATAAGCAAACCGATAATAAGATAGCGATGACTAAGATATTTCTCATTAAGCATGCCTAACCTGAAGTAGAAGTATCATATTATCTCTGGAATAGAGAATACTCAATGACTACCTGGGCGTGAAATACTGATATTGGTTTCTTCCAGCTTCCTTGCCTGCATACATGGCTAAATCAGCTTTTTTCATTAATTCGGAAATTTCGACGCCGTCATTCGGGTATATGCTAATGCCTATTGTGCATCCGATATAAATCTCATGCCCGTGAATGAGAAAATGTTGGCTCATGTTTTCTATAATTTTTTGGGCAATATGACCTGCTTCATCTGCATTTTGTAATCCATTAAGAAGAATAACAAACTCATCACCACTGATTCTTGCAATAGTATCAACGCTACGTAATGCATGATTTAAGCGTACTGCAGCTGCTTTCAAAAGCTCATCTCCTACATCATGGCCTAAAGAGTCATTGATGGATTTGAATTTATCAAGATCGAGAAACATGAGTGCTAGCGTGAGTTGATATCGCTTAGCAAAATCAAAGGCAATGGATAGACGGTCTAACAATAAGCGTCGGTTAGGGAGATTGGTGAGGCTATCATGATAGGCTAAGTGGCGTATTCTTTCTTCTGTTAGTTTACGCTCAGTAATGTCTTGTACCTGGGTGATGAAGTATAAGGGATGATGGGAGACGGAGTCTCTCAAAAGGGAAGCGGTTAATTGTACCCAAATGACATCACCATTTTTTCGAATATAACGTTTTTCAATTTGATTTAAATGGATTTTACCCTCGATTAATTTTCTGGAATTGGCCACATCGATGGCAAGATCATCAGAATGGGTAATTTGTTGGAAGGTAATGTGAGTGAGCTCATCTTTGCTATAGCCAACGAGTTCACACAGCGCTTTGTTTACTTCAATAAATTTACCATCCAGTGCAACAATCGCCATGCCAATAGGTGCAGTGTCCATGGCTTTATGAAAGCGTTCTTCACTGGTGCGTAATTCCCTTTCTATTTTTAATTGCAGGATATCAGTATGCATTAACATAAAAGAAATCAATAACGTTACAATGATAAAGGTGAGAGTGATAGAAATGTAATAAAATTCCATACCAGTAGATGCAGAATAAAAGTTGTGTTGTTCACCGATTATTTGTAAATACCCAAATAAAATGGGGGCTGCGATCACAACGGGTATTAATCGACGTGCAACCGATCCGCCGCTGGTGTTACTGATAAAAAGTGACATTACGCCACTGGATGGTTGTAAAAAAAACAATGAAAGTGAAATGAGAATAAAGCAAATGCCACTATAAACGGATGCTGTTGTTAAAGAGGCGCTGCCTGCGTGAATGTCAGGGTTAAAAAGATACGTTGTTAAAATAAACAATCCAATTAATCCAATAAACGTATTAATCGTTTGATTGATATATAAAGTATTTTTCATTTTTACTAAAAAAAGGGCGATGCTCACTAAAAAAAAGTTTAGTATGACGATAGTGATGGAATGTGTTGTGATGGTAATCAATAATCCAAAAATAATAATAGCAATCCATTTTCCAATGATTAAATAAATAGATGATTGTTTGGTGAAGTGGGTTTGCTGTAATAATAAAGCGATGCCGATTAAAATAAAAATAATGGCATACTCTGAATTCATAGAGACATAATTCGGTGAAATACTTTTAAATAAGGTAATGTTAAATAACCAACCACTTAAGACCAACATACCAATACAGATGATCAGTATGCTCATCACAAAAGAAGCTGATTTGAAGAATGACAATAAAGTTAGATTATTGCGTCTACTCATATAGTTATTATAAAGAAAATTGACGCGTTTTAAACGTCTAAAAAATATAATTGATTGAAATCAGTTAGATACATCGTATATCTGATTAAGCAGATAAAAATTAGGTTAAAATAAGGTATTGTGCTCTAGTACGGGGAGTGCTTGCATGATAGATGCGACAGATAATCATATTTTCAATGGATACGCCTCTTGTCCTGATAAATCGCGTGTCCATAATGCTCACTTGGTTGATAATCAACGATTATGGATGCAGCAAAGTGAACAGATCATACGGGAATTTATTCAGGCATTATCATCGTTTGAAAATTTTTATGAGGCATATGCATTCCTTGCAAAAAAAAGACATGATGTGGCAGTGTTGCTTCAGCATAAATCCGATGAAGGTAAAACGGATTATTACGGCGTGTTTAGAAATGAAGACAGCCATTTTCGTCAAAATATTTCTTTCGGCGATGGAGAGCATTTTTGGAAATGGCAAAAGAAAAAAATATTTGAACTAACACGTGCGTTGATATCTCCCCAATGTTTTTTTGAAGACGAGTATAAAACGTGTTTAAAAGAATCTGTTACGGTAGATAATATGCAAGGTATATATTATTGCGTGACGATTAAAATACCACAAAATGACGAATTTCGTCACATGCATCAAACAAATACGTTAAGTACAATTGAATTATATGAATTTGTTGATAGACCAAATAGTGATTTGATTCGTATTGAATATGCACCTGTTAATCATGATGTCATGAAGGGATATTATCAAATATTAAATCATTATTATCAGCGTTTACTGAATTGGCGTAGGGAAGATGGTATAGAAAAATATTTTGTTAATGCAGCTAAATTATCGTTTTTGTTGGCGCATATATTGCCAATCAGGCAGGGAAACAGTGCTGTGGTTGAATGGATGGTGCGTGCCATTGCTTTTAAAAATGGATTGGAGATTGGTTTTTTTAATCTTGCGGAAGATATTAGTTGGGATTTTAAGGCGATACTGACACCTAATCAGCAGGATTATATTGATTGGTATGTCAAAAAATTGTTTGTGGGCAATGCATTGGTTGATAAAAAAGATGCTTCGCGTTTGTTTACATTTAAGCGGCCTGTTTCTGAGTGAGTTAGGATGCGCCATTAGTAGATCAAAATAAATACAAAAAGAGTTTGTGTTTATTGTAAGATATTTCTTATATTTTACAGACTAAATGAAAAACGTGTGTTATATTGTACCAGTTACCACAAAGCTTATTCTTCTTTACTTCGCAAGAAATAATCAGGATACTCAATGCGGTACTTATATCAATTTAATTTAAAGGTTAACTAAAATGGCAGCACGTGAAAGAGGAACCGTTAAGTGGTTCAACAATGATAAAGGTTTTGGTTTTATTCAACGCGAAAACGGACCAGATGTATTCGTACACTTCCGCGCAATTAGCAGTGACGGCTACCGCTCCTTAACTGAAGGACAGCGTGTAGAATTTACTGTTACACAAGGACAGAAAGGCCCACAAGCTGAAAATGTCACTGTTGTTGAGTAATTACAGCAATAGTCGTTGTGTGAAAGTACAACTTTAATCGAATAAGAGACCTGCTACACGGCAGGTCTCTTAGTTTTAGAAAGTAATTAACCTTGAATCATTCCAATACCCCTTATACCCATTTACAACCTGATCTGATTTTAGACGCTATAGAAAGTATAGGCTTTCAATGCAATGGCAGTTTGATGGCCTTAAATAGTTTTGAAAATCGAGTGTATCAGGTTGGCATAGAAGACAGTTTACCGCTCATTGCTAAGTTTTATAGACCTCACCGCTGGAGTGACGAGGCTATTCTCGAAGAGCATCAATTTTCCCTGGAATTACTCTCGCACGACATTCCTGTTATTGCACCGCTCGTCTCTACAGCAGGACAAACTTTACACTATTATCAGGATTTTCGTTTTGCATTGTTCCCGCGTCAAGGTGGGCGAGCACTGGAGTTGGATAATCTCCTGCATCTTGAATGGATGGGTAGATTGATAGGCAGATTACATGCTGTAGGTGCATCGCAGCGGTTTAAACATCGCCTAACCCTGGATGTGCAAACGTATGGTATAGAACCTTACCAATTTCTACTGGAAAACAATTTTATCCCGGCAGAATTGAAGCATAATTTTTGTTTTACTATGGACGCTTTATTACCAAAAATAGAGTATTGTTTTCGTTTAGCAGGCCGACTGGATTCCATTAGATTGCATGGTGATTGCCATGCTGGGAATGTGTTATGGAATGATGCTGGACCTCGTATCGTTGATTTGGATGATTGTCTCATGGGTCCTGCTATTCAAGATATATGGATGTTGCTTTCCGGTCAGAAAGAACAAGTTAAGATACAATTAAATACGATTTTAGACGGTTATTGTGAGTTTCATGATTACAATCCGAGAGAGCTACGTTTAATAGAACCGTTACGCACGCTACGCATGATTCATTATTCTGGTTGGTTGGCAAAACGCTGGGAAGATCCGGCTTTCCCCTTGAATTTTCCCTGGTTTAATACACCACGATATTGGCAAGATCAGTTGCAACATTTGAATGAGCAATCGGAATTGCTGGATGGGGTGATTGAGGAGATAGATGGTGTGTAGGTGTTTCACGACCTAAGTTAGGACGTCTTCCCCCTTCGGGGGAAGGTGCCCGAAGGGCGGAAGGGGGAATAGTATTTTAGATTGTTTGTAAAATATTTTTTATTTCATTTGATGCCTGTGACTTTGAAAAATCTAACATTGATTGCTGTATTTTATTCCCCCTTCCGCCCTTTGGGCACCTTCCCCCGAAGGGGGAAGACGTCCTAACTTAGATAAGAGGCTGTGAACGAGTACCCTACAATTACTTCCTATCTTTTTTCTTCTGTTGCTTTTCTTTACGTTTTTCCATTAATGATTTACCTGCTTTCTTTTTTGTTTCTTTTTTTTGTTCGCCGGATTTGTTACCCATGATTGCTCCTAAATAGTGATAAATAGCGTTGATATTATTAAGATAGCAAATGGGGATGTCAATCAGAAGTGAAAAAAGTTCGGAATAAAATGGCAATGAGATACATGACTGCAATCAAAATGAATAAATTGCCATAGCCAATGATAAGTGATGAATATTCCAGTATTCCACCAAAGACTGCACCCATCAGGTTTGCACCAAAAGCCGCAGTTGATTGCTGAGTCTCCCTAAATCTATCGCTAAAAATCAAATTAGCGATAAAAATAGGTGAAAAAGCCAATGCCGTTGCAAATATAAAACGAATTATCAGTGGTAAACTCAATAAATAATGATTGGGGACTAGAAAGGCGAGAAAAAGCGATAGAAGTAATAAGCTGTAAAGTATATTCTTTTTAAAATGATGCGACCATCTAGTGAATTCAATCGCAAGATAAACAGTGAATATAATGCCTATAAAAACCAGTGCATTGACAAACCAGGTTGTGCCAAATAATAAAGCAAAATTAATCACATTTTTTGTTTCGAGTAATAGAAAAGCGGTGCCCATGAAAAATAAATCCAGGTATTTTAAAATATTACGATAAGAGATACCGGCAATCTTTATCAGTATGAGTGAAGAGCATAATAGAATGGACAAAGAAATAAGATAGAGGGGTGGAAGGGTTTTATCTTGCAAGTAAACGAATGGATGATCATCGGTAGCAGGCGTGATGAATGGAGAGGAATCACCTTGCCAATAGGTATTGCAGTGTAAGCTGGATGGCATAGGACTCACCATTAATACCGTAGCCCAATAATCCAGAGAGCTATAGGTTTTAATACACGGTGTTTGGTGGAATGTTATTTTCATGGTATTCGCTAATCGATTGACTAGCCACAGTGGTTGAATGTAGTTGTATATTGTAAACACACCGTCTGGATTAAGATGACTTCTCACACTTTCCATGCCTTCTTTGGTGTAAAGATAATTTTCAAGGCGTAAGGAAGATTGTCCCATGATTAACATGAGTGAATCGGTAAGCGCGTAAATAATCATGTCGTAGCGTTTTTTACTTTGCTGCAAGAATGCTCGGCCATCATTGATATAAACAGTGACTCGATTATCTTGGTAGGGTTGATTGGGATTAAACGTTTTACCCAATGAATACAACATGGGATCGATTTCAACAGCATCGACGTGTTTTGCGCCTTGATCCAGTGCAATGGCTACATCACCGCCTGTTCCTGCACCTATCACTAATACATTATTTAATGCAGATGATGATGTCTTATATTCATAAGGAATCATGTAAAACGGTTTTACTTTTTTTCGCTGTGGAACGGATTCTATAATTTGTTGAATTAATCCATTAACGGTTACAGCATAACGATGATCAGAATAAGGTTGTAATACAATTTTATAATACGATGACCAATAATGATGTAGCGTTTTTGATTCTTTGATAAAAACAAACATCATGGCAGCCAGTGAAAGTATTTGTAATAACAAGCATAAATTAGGTGTGTGTTGTTTTTTTATTAATGACAAATAGCATAAGCAGATAACGATTCCCCACGCATAAGGTGGTGCTTCTAAATAGGAGAGTAGGGTAAAGAGAATGAGGCCACTCAATGAGCCTAATGTTTCTAATCGATAAGCTTGTAAGGGAGGATATTGTTGAAAGACTTGCTTAACGCCATCTGCTAGCGTCATCATTAATGCGACGACCAGGCAAAAAATAAAGGGCAATGTCATCCAGATAGGGTAAAGATTATCTTTGAAATAGTGAGAGGTATAATCAAGATTATCTGTAATGGGATTCACTTTTATGATGAGTGCAGGACTAAAATAATAACTGATACAAATGAGGGCGGATAACAAAATAGGAGAAAGAAAAAATAGTTTTTTACTGGTAATTGGTCGTAAAAAACCGATTCCTATTCCAAGAAAACTGGCCAGTAATATAATATTGGAAAAAGCAAAGAGATAATAAAAATTAGAACCTGCCCAACGTATGATGGCTAATTCTACGAATAACATTAATAAGCTGAGTTGAATCAGTCGCATTTAAGATAATCTCTGAGGCAAGTAAATTTTAATAGCAGATAGTAAAGGCCAGTTTTTACCGGTAACAAATAACGTATTATCGTCTTTGTTATACGCAATGCCGTTCGCTACACATTCAAGACAGCTTACCTTAGGCTTTAATGCATGAATATCTATCCATCCTCTAACATTTCCATTTTCTGGGGAAATGATGACGATAATTGAGGTAGGCCAGATGTTTGCATATATCATTCCATTAATATATTCCAACTCGTTTAAGGAATGGATTGTTCTTCCGGCTGCATTGACGGAGAGGTATCGTATGGGTTTCATGGAGTGTGGGTCTATGAATGTTAAAATAGCTGAACCGTTGCTCATGATCAGTTGGCCATCATTTGACGTTAAGCCCCAGCCTTCAGTGGAATATGAAAATGTATTTTGGAGTTGAAGCGTATTTTTATCATAAATAAAACCAATGTGTTCACGATATGTTAATTGATATAATGCGTCTCCCAGTAAGGTCATGCCTTCACCAAAATACTGGTGTTCTAAACGATATTCTTTTTGAGGCTTGGTATTATTTAAGGTATACATACGTATTTTTGATTGCCCGTATAGTCCGCTGCTTTCATACATATATCCATTTTGAAAAAATAACCCTTCGGTGAAACTATTCCTATCGTGAGGGTAGGTATGAATAATTTGATATTGATATTGTGGTATATGCGCATCGATTAATAATTGTTTGAGGATATTTTCATTTTGCTGGATTAAACCTTGTTCGGGCGTTGCATAATTCTTGAGTGAGATAATAAATATACACAATAGAATGAAAATCGCGATACAACTTTTTTTCATGTTTAGTGCCTGTGTGGGAGAATAAGTGGTGTAAGATAACCAATCAATATTGTAGCATTCAAGAAATAATTATATTAGCATCAGAAAAAATAGTTAGCATGGAGGCTGTCATGAATACGTTTAAACGATTTATAGGGATATTAGCTAGCACGATAATATTATTTGATTCTGCTTATTCGACGGGCATTCCGAATACCGATCATCCCACCAGCTTTTTAGGCCCTAGCTTAAACGTACGCTTTACCAATCGATTAGTTGACGATAAAGCTTATTCCTTGGCAGGTGAAGCAGGCCTTGGCAATATACGACTCGGTGCAACGTATGCATGGAAATTGAGTGATAAACAGCGCATAAAAGCCTCAGCTGAATATTTATGGCAAGACATTACCTATGCGTTTTATGCGGGTAATAGCACAGAATGGGTTAATCAAGGTGCGCTTGGTGTGGATTATCAATACGATATTGTTGCCAATGCTTTTCTGCCTCAATTTGATTTGAGTGCCTATGGTTCACATGCGCCAAGTAAGGCGATTAGTTCTGTTACAGGCGCAACCATTAATGTATTAGGTGTGCCACAAACTTTTATTGATGCAAGACGCATCGCAGGATCGAATGCTCGCGGCATCAGTCCAGCAGTTGCGATTACATTGTGGCAAGGTAGTCGAGTGAGTGCTGCCTTGAACTACGACAATGTTCATTACAATACTAAATATAACGTTAGCAATGATGATGTAGTGGGTTTTGGTGGAACCATCACATTTAACCAGGCATTCACCGATCATGTTGGTATGGGGTTATCAGCCGCTGTTCGTCAACCGTTTAACTTTTATTCGGCTAATATCACTTATACGCGCGTGCCATTTTTAGGTGCCTGGACCATAGGTATATTCGGTAATTATAACGATGGAAAGCATACTTTGCCGGATACGTATAATGTGGGGATTAGTGCAGATTATACGATGGAGCAATGTCAAGATGAGCATGCGAGACTTGATTTAAAAGGTGAAAAATTGAGATCAGATGATCCAGATAGCTTACTTACTTTTGCAGCAACGCCAGCTGTTTATATGCCGCAAGTCTTGGCAATCGCAGATAATTTGACAACCCAAACGTGTGCATTGGGGCCTATTACTTATCTTGGTACACCGAATACTAACCCGGGTGTGACCACTCCTACCTTCTCATTTGCGCCATTATTTTCAGGACCGAATATTGTTTATAGTCTTGCAGTAACCGTGATTGGTGCGGGCTCACCGACTGACTTTAGCATTAATCCTAACTCAGGCTTGTTAACGTATTCCGGTACCGGTGGTAATTATAATTTAACGGTTACGGGTTCAAATGCTTGCAGCAGTGCTTCGGTTAGCTTTAATTTTAGTAACTAATGAACTTTTTGTATGAGTCCATTTGATTATTATCGTGATCAGTGTAAAAAAGGTCTCATTACCGAAGATGATCATCAGTTAGAAGCTTTGTATTATTTAGAACGGCTGTATATTCGTTTAGTAAACGAACATCAAAAGCGTTCCGGCTTATTCTCCGCATTGCGTCAACCACGGTTGGTGAAAGGTGTTTATTTATGGGGTGGAGTCGGTATTGGTAAAACGTTTTTAATGGATAGTTTATACCGTTCCTTGCCCTTTCCATCTAAATTGCGTATGCATTTTCACTCTTTCATGCAGTTAGTGCATCAAGAATTAAAATTGCATCAAGGTAAAAAAGATCCGCTAAAAATTATCGCTAACAATCTGGCTAAAAAATATTTATTACTGTGTTTTGATGAATTGGTGGTAACCGATATTGCAGATGCAATGTTATTAGGTCGCTTATTTAAATTAATGTTTACTGCAGGGATATGTTTAGTTACTACATCCAATACCATGCCGGATGATTTATATAAAAGAGGATTGCAACGCCAATCTTTTTTACCAACCATTGCTTTATTAAAACAACATACCGATGTGATTCACCTTCCCACACAGTTAGATTATCGTGCAAATTATTTAAGACAATCTGGCGTTTTTTATTCACCGAATGATGCAGCTGCACATCATAATATGGAAAAATCATTTTTGATTTTATCGAATGATGAAGAATGGACGGCGTATCCCATAGAAGTGTGTGGACGAAACATTGAGATTATCAAAAAGACAGACGATGTTATCTGGTTTGAATTCGATAAACTCTGTGCTGTCCCTCGCAGTCAGCAAGATTATTTGGCGATTGCTGCCCAATATAAAACGGTTTTTATTAGTAATATCACGGCTATTCCTCTGCACGCGAATAACAAAATCAATTTATTTATTCGCATGATAGATATTTTTTATGATAATCGCACGAGAGTGATTGTTTCCTCTGCTGTCAGCATTCCAGATATTTATCGTGAAGGAAACATGGTATCGGATTTTAAGCGTACGCATTCACGATTGTTGGAAATGCAGTCGTATGCTTATATACTAGCGAGCGGCAGGAATTGAGCTAAGCCCTACAATCATAGTCCGGGGAAGTCAGATAGATAATGTTGTGCGCATGCCTTTATTGAGGAAGCCTAATGCATTACTGAGACGTCCACTTTACATTCCGGGCCTTAGCTCAATCCTGCCACTTTATTCGCTTATTTTTCCCTTGTTAAGACTTACTTAAGGTAGTAAGTATTTATAATATATACAAATTAAAAATATCAAGCCAAATATTGCTCAATCAAGGGTTCCCGTTTCACTGGTTTTTGTGTAAGATACCCCCCATGAAAATAATTATCGATTATTCAAAATATCTGGTTATAGTCATTTTGGGTTGCAGCTTGCTGACAACCTGGTATGGCACAGAGACTGAAGTGATTAACGTGCTTCCTACTTATCATAGTAGTGAAACCGCGAACAGTCGCTCCGGTGAAAGCGTTTGGCATAGCATGCGCCGTCAATTCAAATTGGACACGAAACCGGAATCGGCTCGTGTTCAAGCTGAAATACGAAAGATGCTGGCAGATGGCCGCTTGAATCAAATTCTTAAAGCAGCGATTCCTTATATTTATTTTATTCATAAGCAAACAGAAGCACGTGGATTACCGGCAGAATTGGCATTAATTCCCGTGATAGAAAGTGAATTTAATCCCTTCGATCGTTCAAGAGTCGGCGCAACGGGTTTATGGCAATTAATGTCTGTTACAGCTGGGGAATTAGGCGTGAAAGTGCGTTCAGGCTATGATGGTAGACGTAATGTTACCGCATCGACTAAAGCAGCCCTCGCTTATTTTAATGATCTTGGTCACTTGTTTAAGGGTAATTGGTATTTGGCTATTGCAGCTTATAACTGTGGGCAAGTGAGAGTGCAGTCTGCGATTCGTAAATCGGGCAATCATAGTTTTTGGGGATTACCGCTTCCACAAGAAACAAAATATTATGTGCCGCGACTATTGGCCGTGGTTGAAATCATCAAACATCCCGAACGATATGGCGTGACTTTACCACCCGTCAATAATAAACCGTATTTTGAACCAGTCGCTGTTTCTAAGCCGGCTAACTTGGAACAAGTAGCTAAAACTTCCGGCGTGAGTATAGAAACATTACAAAAATTAAACCCGGATTATGCGCGTGGTTCTAAGCCTAAAGCGGAAGCGAAAACTATATTAGTACCGGTTAATAAGGCGCCGGTGATTAAAGCGACACTTTTGAAGTAAGCTCTCTACTCTGCAATTCAAGCATCGTATCTTTGGTTTCAGCTAACAGTTTTTGTTTCTTATAGTTATTATTTCCAAAGAATTTATTTTGATTCTGAATAGATTGTTTGTATTCATTTTGATAATTAGATTTGAACGCTTCAATTTTTTGAAGCGAAGTATTGGTGAACTCTTTATCCTCATTAAACATTTTCTCTTTAACCCAGTCAATCATCGGGTTTTTTCGAATCTGGGTGTTTCGGAGGTCAGCCTTATATTCCTCTAACTGACGAGGATAATTAGCACATAGCTTTTCAGCAGGCTGGAAAAAAGTAAATTGATATTCATTCGTATCTTTATTCTTTTTCGGTAATACGCTTATCCCGCAATAGTTTATAGTAATGGAATTTTCCAGGATTTGATCAATATTAGAGAATATCTCTTTTATAAGATACGTTAATTCTTGTTCTGATTTTTTTGCCATTTCGAAATCCATGAAAAATATAATCAGCTTAAGCACTTCTCTATCCAATGTTATAAATGGATTGACTTTGGCTTTGGCAATTAAGAGTAGAAAATTCAATATTTCACATCTTACACGATGCATGGCTGTGTCTAATTTTGTATATTTTAATTCTAACCTTAAATCTGCCAGATTAATTTTATCCAGCATATAAGCTGTATCCGCTAAATGAGATGCATGTTCAGTCAGAATATGAGGATGTTTTTTATGTATCATTTGAAAAATATTTTGATAATTTTCATTTTGAATGAGCTTGATATCCAATCCTGATTTTACAACGGTGATAAGATCTTGCATCATCACTTCAAATTGCGTATTGATATTGCGATTTAAAAAGAAGTCTTTAACAAATTGAGTTTGATTCCAATTATTCCAGTGTTCCTTGTTCAAAGGAAAATCCAGTGGGTCAGATCCATGGCATATCATGTTCACTGCATTTTCTGGGAGACTATTTCTAGGCAACAAAAATAATGCTGTTTCACCCTGATTATTTAGAATGGTTGGATCTACTTTCCAGAGGCAATCACGTGCGTTTGCAAGTGCAAGGTCACGGCAATTTTCTTTTTTTGCTGCGATATGTAAAATAGTATTGCCTTGTTTATTGACTGTGTTTGGATTAGCACCTTTATTGATTAATTTTTCAATGCGGCTATCGAATCTATCGTATTTATTTTTGTCTAATATCATCGACAAAGCGGTTTCATTTTCATTATTAAGCTGGTTTGGATCTATGTTTAACTGGATTACGTCATTAAAAGCTTTATCCGATGATAAGTATTTTATGGTAAGGTGAAGCAAATTATTTCCATCTTCATCAACTATATTTTGGTTGGATGAGAGTTTCATTAGTTTTAAACAGGACTCAAATTTGTCAGATGAGAAGCCACCATTTTTTGGAGATAGTTTAGAAAAAGCGAGTGATGAAGCTGTCTCACCGTTGAAATTAACTAGATTGAGATCTACTTTTAAATCTAAGATATCAGAAATACTGTACGATGAACCGTCGAATTTTACGGCATGATGAAGCAGGCTATCACCATTTTTATTCACTATGTTGAGATTCGCGCCGTATTTAATGAAGGCTTTACAACGATAAATATTACATAATTTTTCTTTATCCAATTCCAGGGATAAAACAGTTTGCTTTTCATCGTTAGCGAGATCAGGATTTACATTCAGTTCAAGTAACCTATTTATCCAGCTATACTTATACATTTGTTTTTCATCTTTGGGGAATTTTACGGCAAGGTGAAGTAGAGTATCGCCATTTTTAGCCGTTGTGTTTGGACTGGCTCCTTCTGATATTAAGTAATCACAATAACCTAATTCGCTAATGGATACAGATTCATTGGATAGCATTTTATCTAACATAGCTTGAAGTTCTGTCTGAAATTTTTGGCAGTCAGAATTGGAATGAGAGCTAAACATTGGCGATTTCCTCGTTTTATATTGTAATTACTTAATACACGAAAAAAATGTAGTAACTGTAGAACGTCGTTGTAGGTTGGGTTAGGCGCTTTTTGCCGTAACCCAACATTATGGGTTTGCTGTTGGGTTACGGCAAAAAGCGCCTAACCCAACCTACAACGACGTCTTAAAGCTGATAAATGTTATATTTCATCAAAGTATTTAGCAAGTTCTACATAATGAGGGCGTAGATACCATTAATATTTTATAACCACATGATATTTATATAAAAAAATAAAAAGTATCCCTGTGCATCCTAACTTTCAGGTAAAATAGAGTTATAAAAACTGAAAAAGAGGAGTGCAACATGTCTACCAAATGGATAGTTGTATGGATAGCCTTATTATCGTTACTGCAACTACCGCTCACTTCTAACGCCAGAAATCGATACCATAACCAATCTTATAGACATGCTTCTATGCCTAGCGAAATTTCACCGACAGGCGAGAAAGTGATTATTGTTGACCCCAACATTCATGCTTTTGGTGCTTACGATGCAGACGGTAATTTGCTGCGTACTGGTATGGCGACTGCGGGTAATTCCTGGTGTAGGGATATACATAGACCTTGCAGGACGCGATCAGGCAGTTTTCGTATTTACACTTTAGGTGGTCCCGGTTGTAAATCACATCGTTATCCTTTACCTCATGGTGGCGCACCTATGCCTTATTGCATGTTCTTTAATGGGAATCAGGGATTGCATGGGTCGTATGAAGTGGTCTATGGAAATATTAGTCATGGATGCGTGCGATTACATGTAGATGATGCAAGATGGTTGCGATTCAATTTTGTGGATGGACCGAATAGTGGTAATGGTTATCAGGGTACGCGTGTGATTGTGAGACCGTATTAGGAATGGATATGGCAAAAAACATTGACATTAAAACCTAAATTCATTCTAATCCCCCTTCTTTTTTAACTACAATTAATCAGGGATAGAATCATGTCATTATCGAGGAAGGATGCTAAATCCATTGAAGCGGAACTCACTGCATCTGAACGTCATCTCTCAGCAACATTTTCTGTCTTCCTTACTTATCCCATTACACATACATTTATTACACCAGCAGTAAGATGGCAAGCTTCAAAATATTCGTTGTTATCAAATTCTGTAAACACATGGTTTCCATCCATATACAAAATCGTATTGCAACATGAATATCAAGGCAAAGATTTATCAATAATACTAGAACACACAAAATCATTATATAAAGGTTATTTTTCAGGAAAATTGTATAAAGCCTTACAAGCCAATTTGCGTTATCCAGTGCAACAAGTCTATTTAGCTAAAATAAATAAAAATTCAACATTCGATAATTTTTCTGAGCCAGCTAAGCAAACATTAGCAGGATCAGGAGCGGCGATTACAGAAGCAATATTGCATCCGTTTGACTCGTATAGAAATATTTTAATTAATGAAAAAAGAAAATTATCCAATAATGAAAAAGTGGATATTCTTAAAAATACGAATATTAAATTATTAAATGGTATTCAATATACTGTGTTGAGAAACAGCATAGGTGGAGCGACTCAATTTGGCGTGTCTGCATTATTATTGAAGCATTATTATAAACGTGAAAGTAAAAACCAGTTGACCAAAACGCAACACTTTATTAGTTCATGGATATCAGCAGTAGCGATGATTTTCGCAACTATGCCGTTTGATAATTTAAAATTAAAAAAACAATTAGAATCAGTCAATCATGATATAGAAGCAGTGAAGCATAAACTCCAATGGAAAGATCTTTTTAATTTTAGAGGTGGTCTCTATAAAGCAGGTACGAGAAGCATAGCGCCAGCTGCAACCATGGCAGTATATGATATTACGAAAATAAAACTGTATGAATCACGGGATAAACGAGTAGAGTATAAGAAAAATGTCCACACATTTTTTTCAAAGAAACAGGATACTATCTCAAATAACAATGCAACACAGGAAAGTGTTGCACACATGAGTATGACAAAATTAAAGCTTGAATGATTTTTCTACATCTTTAGGATGATCTTTATACCATTCATTAATAACATTCATTAATGATTTTTTCTGGCTCATTATAGCAAGAAAATCATTAAGATGATGACTGGTGTGATTACCTAAAAGCCATTCTAATAAAGCTTGTTCACGAGAAAAAGCATATTGCTTTAATGCTTTTTCAAACAGATGAGATTGATCGCGTGAGTGTAGATGTTTTATTGAACCCTCAGATAGTGGCATTAATGAATCGCTATTTTTATCGGCCCATGTTTTGAATGCATCAAAGTTTTCGTAGGGAGCAAGAAAAAAACGAAAGTTATTTTTGATGAATTCTAAAGCCATTTTATAATTATTGCGTTTTGGCTGATTAAAAAAACTGGGACTGTTATCGCATTCGTTTATTATTGTTAATAATTCGCTGCAATTATTTTTTATACTATTTTTAGTGTATTGAAAGAGAAGTTTGTTAACAATATCTATACGAAGATGTTCTAAATTCTCTTCGTACATATCTATGCGTTCTTCTAGCATTTCATTTCTATCATTTATTGGCATGTTGTCATAGTCGGGATAGAGTGATTGATCGAATTCAATTTCATCTAAAATCTCAGATAGCGGTTTAAGTCTTGCTTGCAAGTATTGGACTGTTTCATACAATGTATCTATTTTTTCTTGATATTTAGCATCATTCTGACGATTTTTTGCGTATTGTAGAGCGGATTCATTGATGGAATTGATTTTTGATGCATGATCACAAATGAAGTTGTCAAAACGCTCGTCTATATCAGTAATAAAATTGTGGTGTATTTCCTGGAAACTTTTGTTCAATTCAGAATATTGTTTTTCAAGGATATCGATGTAGCGTTCGTTATTTTTGTTGAAGGTCCCATCATTGTTTAAAGCGTTATTAAATAATTCTGTTAAGCTATCGATTTTAAGAGCAAAACGATAACTAAATTCAGCCAGTTTATTTACGTAATTTTTGAGGAATACGGCTTCTTCTTCAAGCATGCTTATTGCAGGATTCTTGAGTAAGTTTATGTTTAAGAGTTTGATTAAGGTATTTAAATGTTTATTTTCTTGGGTAGCGGCAATAAGCATTTCTTTTATTTTAAAAAGGTTGGTCATTTTTTACACCCCACGTTTTATATTTGCATTTGCGCGGATTGTAACAAGTATTGGCTTATTAATCTATGTGTATACTGCCTATTTTTTAGCGGTGTTATGGTATGGTGGGGCTTGTCCCACCATACCGTCTTACTTACTACGAATGTAGAAAACTATATCGTCTTGCCAACGACCCTGTTTCATTCATCAATTGAATTTGCTCAAATTCCTCTCCTAATTCTTCTATATTGCTAATTAAACCTTTATCAATATAGTGAATCAGTCTAGCAATATCCTTAACATGATGTCTGTTCCAATGGCCGCATAAAATTCGCCAGAGCACAGAATCACCTTTGGTGTAATCATTTAATATTTCACGTGCTTGTTGAAGTTTGTCACTGGTTTTATCTTGAGTCATGTTCACATAACTTTTAGGCCATTCTTGTTTTAATAGTTCAAACGAAGGTTGGTCTGGTAATTCCTTGCTGATAGTATCTGGAATATGGCCTAATAATTCCTGTTTTAAACAAGTATCTTCTGTTATTAAATCCGCTAAGTTATTTAACTCTAAATATGAAACAGTGGGTTTAATATAACGAAACATATCAATCAAATGTTTAGCATCGGTTGCATTATGATAGTTGTTACTCGTTTTATCAGAGTTATAAATAAATTCGATAGAATGAATGGATTTGGGTAATGCAATGATAAAATCTTTTAACACATTTCCAATTTTTTTATAGTATTTATTATATGTACCAAGAGCAGATGTTCCTGTCCATAAAGTGGAAGGTGTTACGTGATTGTGAGTGCTATGAGTAATGCGATAATAATCATATTCTAATTCAAATATCACACTAGAAACATGTCTAGGCAAATAAAACAGTGCGGTTGCAACGTCTTTTCCTACCGTAAAATCGCCTTGCAGGTAAATGCAGGATTCAGTGGCTGGTATTTCTGAAAAAATATCGCGTATTTGGTCTAGGGTTTTTTTCTGTAAATCAGCTATAAAAAATTTCATGGTTAATTCCTCCGTCATAAAAAATGGCAGCATGGCTTCATGGTTATATTTGCACATGAATCATAGTTTCTGTGTAGGAAATAACTGATAGATGTGTGAGAAATAGTATATAAATGATTATTTGATCACTATATACTCTAATAAAGCGGTTCAATATAGATTGCATGAGGTAGTCATGTTAACCTTGCGATCATATTTTATAGTTGACGATCAATAAATAATCAGACTTTGCAAATCGAGGAAGAAATATACGTACTACATACACATTATTAACCAATAGCTTGGACAACCTTTGGGATGAACTTCAAGGTGTTAATACCTTTGAAAAGGTCCTGCACTTATTGAATTTTTATACGACTAGCTGGAATAGTACGCACAGGGAAACAATAAAAAATATTATTTCACCTTATTATGATGAGCAAGGTGAAAGAAGGCAGGATAATGAGCCATGGACTTATAGCATTAGATTTTTGATGCATCAGATTAGTCGTAATATTCAAAAGGAAAATATCAAGTCAGGAGGGCTGCTTGATAAAATATTGGATGTGATCAAGAAACGTACAGGCATTTATATCTCTGATTATTATAAAGATGATGTAACATTATTTTCTATATCCATTGAACGTTTAGATATTCTGTTAGTCGAAATTTTGCTTAAATCGAAAAACATTAATCTTAATGAAACCTATATTTTAAATAATACATTATTATTTGAGAACAAAAATAATACTGCGATGACGTTATTGCAGTATGCTTTTAAGCGAGTAATGCATTCACCTTATACTAATCATTTAAAGTTTTTATATAAGCTTTTATCCAAATGTATTGCTTATGACCATCACTGTCTTGATGGGAAAGATAGCGAAGGAAAGAGTGTAAACGATTATCGTATCATGTTAGAGCAGACAGTTAAAAAAGATAGCTATCAGCTGAGTTTGATTTCAGAATTATTTTATGGCCAGCAGCATTTCAATAAAGCTTTGTTTTTCATGATGACATTTGGCAGTCAGTCTTGTTCGTCACTGTTTTATCTTCCAGTTGAATTAATTTACTTAATTAGCGATATGATCGTTAAGTCTTATGCAATGGATGAATCCATGTATTCTCCATTATTAGTGAGATTGTTAAAAGAATATTGTTCTACCGATAATACTGAACGGAATTTAGAAAAAGCCTATCAGAAAGAAATTGGCAATATATTAGAAATACACATAAATTTAATAAACCGATTATTTCTAAGTGCTGGACATTTATTATATAGAATCAGTAAAGAAATTAATTTCACCGAAGTGTCAAAAAATGATGAATTATATTATGTCTTCAAAAAATTATTTTATTACACTTCCGGGATGATCAATATTGTAAATTTCTATCCGAATACACCACTGATTTCTTTTCTAGACGAGAGTGGTGATGATGTAATATCTTCTGAATGTTTGATAAGCTTTATTTTAAATAAATCAAAACGAATTGACAGTAAAAATGATGACATTAAATTATTTTTTTCTCATCCTTATTTTGATCTTAATGGCAAGAAAGCGATGGTGAATTCATTTCTGGAAAATTGTGGTAATGGTATAGATTTTTATACTAATACTATAGATATTAATAATGATATAGACCAAATTGGTTTATTAATGGAATGTGATCCCTATTTGGAATTCAGCCAACAAGAATATGCTGATAAGGTGCTTGAATTTATCTCTAATAATTGTGCCAATTTTGCATTATATTTCTTTTGTCGTGCAAATCATTTAGGCGTTCCTGAGGTTATTTTTTATGAAGATGATTTAGAACGTATTGAAATTTTGGAAGTTATGCTGCTTCAGATAAATAAACCAGTAGACTCACTAATTATTATGAGTGTTATTAAAAAAATGAAATCGATTTGGGATAGCCTACCTGGTAATAATGTGAGTGAGATTGACCTTGATAATATTAAGAGAGTATATCAACTTCTTTTAAGCAAAAAAGAATGGATTGCAAATGGCGATCTTGTTTTAAAAAGCTATATAAGCTGTTTTACACTAGGTCTTGTCCGTTATTTTGCTGAATTAATGATAGAAGATAAATCAGGTAGTAACACTGAAGTGAAGATAATACAATTATTACCTGATTTCAAAAGATATATTGAGATTGCATCTAAGTCGCGTGCAGTGGGAGGATTATTTAATTTTGCAGTGGCTAACTCCTTCTATAATCTTGCCATCCAACTGTATTATCCAGCGAATACATTCATGAGACCTGTATATGTTCAGAAATTGATGGACGTTTCAACTGATGATGTAAGAAGAGATCTTAATTTAATGTCTAAAAAAGAATCTTGCTTTAATCAGGTGGCGACGTTTTTTTCTGGTTCCCATCAATATGATGCGGCATCTCAATCCATGGTTTCAGAATTGCCAAATAATGTTGTAGAAAAAATTGGGGTGATGACGATTAAGTCTTGCTTGGGTTAGCGCGTACTCATTTAGGCCGGTAATCTTTATTACCGGCCTAATTTTTTTTACGATGATGGCGGATTCAACTCGTCAATGCAACCACTCTAATTCTTATTATACACCTTTAGCCAACATGATAACTTCATCATGCGAATACAAATCCTTAATGACAGCAACTTCCTGTACTTTCAATACTTTCTCGTATAATGACTTAGCTGAATTATCGGTGCGGGTTGATACAAGAACAGCTTTTAAAATTGAATTTGAATCGGCAAGATAATCTTTAATATATTCGAGCGATTTCTTAATCAGCAACGTACCGATTCCCTTGCTTTGATGCTTTTCATGCACAGCTATTTGTTCAAGCTCAATAACAGATTCCTGTCTAAATCCGCTTTTTTGTATCCATTGAATATATCCAATAATCTTGTCTGTTTCGTCCCTTGCAACAAACATCATAATTCTTGGATATGCTGCAAAATTACAGCTTATCCATCTTACGGAATCCTTTTGTCTTGCAAATTGCTTAGCGTGCACTTTTGCAACAGCATGAATATCTTCCTCATGCATGGGTAAAATAATAATTGGCAAAGCATCCCCCGATAATCATTTCTGAAAAACCTCTCTGGGTGTTTTATAGCCCAGGGTTTTTCGCGGCCTATCATTTAATTTATCGGCTATTATAGCAAGGGATTGATCAGTAACATCCAATAATTGCGAGCCTTTTTTAATATATTGTCGCACTAGGCCATTTGTATTTTCATTCAATCCACGTTCCCACGAAGAATATGGATGCGCA
>Ga0207092_1023_pt1 | contig 35588 bp, 35 predicted proteins | sample Alteio_BWMinHeat_48_FD_153533 | JGI IMG/M metagenome (GOLD analysis project Ga0207092, IMG submission 153533) | Enriched cells from forest soil in Barre Woods Harvard Forest LTER site, Petersham, Massachusetts, United States -... | ecosystem: Environmental > Terrestrial > Soil > Temperate forest >... | reverse complement strand
GCATCGTAGACGGCCCCTTCACTGAGGCCAAGGAGCTGATCGCCGGCTTCACGATGATAGACGTCAGGTCCAGGGAGGAGGCGCTGGAATGGGTCAAGCGCTGGCCGCCGCTGGATGGCGGCGGCGAAGTGGAACTGGAGTTGCGGCAGGTGTATGAGGCTGCGGATTTTGGCGCCGGGTTGACGCCCGAGCTCAGGCAGGCCGAGGAGCGCATGCGCGAGCATCTGCTTGCATCGGGCAGGCAGCTGGGGAGCAAGCCCTAGCTGCCGGATGACGGGAGTTTAGCGCCGGACCAGGCCGCGCTCCGTGCCGAACAGCGAGCCGCCGTTGCGGACCGTGTCCTGGACCAGGCGGAACATTTTTTCCCGGTCCGCAAATACGGACGCAACAAACTGTTGTGGGGCGGTGGTCTCGGCGTCGTATTGGGCGCTCCAGCCGGACATTTCCAGCAGTAGGGGGATCAGCGCCAGTCCCTTTTCCGTCAGGCCATATGTGTCCTTGCGTTTGTCGGTTGCATGCGGCCCCTTGGACAGGATGCCTTTTTGCTCCAGGCGGGCCAGGCGGGCAGCGAGCACGTTGGTGGCAATGCCTTCGCTGGAATCGAGGAATTCCCCGTAAGTCCTTTTGCCCCAAAACACGATGTCGCGCACGATCAGCAGCGACCATGTGTCGCCAAAGGTTTCCAACGCGAAGTTCACTGGGCAGTGCGATTTATTTTCAGTGCGTTTCATGGGGCCGAGCATAACACACTTGCATTAAGCAAGTGAAATGCTATACTTTCGCAGAAAATTAAATATTCGATAACTATAATACAGCAGGGCAAAGAGTAATCTGGACTCGGTCCACCAATCCGGCCACGAGCGCAAAGGAGATGAAAGATGGAAATTTGCGGCTCGCTGGTGGATTGACATGCTGTAATGGTTTTGCGCAGAAACGCATACATTTATTTGAGAACATGAAAAATATTTTCTGGCGCGTGTCGATCCGTGTCGATTTACCGCTGCATCGTTCGTCGTAGAGTAGAGCAGGAACAAATCCTGCCGTTTTTACACTTTTACCGGTTCTTTTATCCGGTGTAGGGCCCACATCAAGGAGGATTTACAATGAGCAAGTCACAAGTAAAACCGATTCCCGAAGGCATGCATTCCATCACACCGCACATGGTGTGCGACGGCGCCGCCAATGCCATCGAATTTTATAAAAAAGCCTTCAATGCCGTTGAGCTGAGCCGCCTGCCGGCCCCTGATGGCAAACTGATGCATGCTGCGATTCGCATCGGCGATTCCACGCTGATGCTGGTGGACGAGTTTCCGCAATGGGCTTCGGTCGGGCCCAAGTCGCTGAAAGGTTCGCCCGTTACCATCCACCTGTATGTGGAAAATGCCGATGCCACTTTTGCGCAGGCGGTCGCCGCCGGCGCAACTGTGAAAATGCCGCTAGCCGATATGTTCTGGGGCGACCGCTACGGCGTGCTGATTGATCCTTTCGGCCATAACTGGTCGATCGCCACCCATATGCGCGACCTGACCCCGGAAGAAGTGATGGAAGGGATGAAGAGCATGGCGCCGAAAGACTGCGCCTGAGCGGACACTAAGAAGCGGGGGCGGATGGTGTACTTTCTTCCTCCCCGCGAGCACACAAAAGAGGAAAATATTATGCAATTCATGATCATCGTCAAAGCCGACAAAAACACGGAAGCCGGCGTCATGCCGGACGAGAAGCTGCTGACCGAAATGGGCAAATATAACGAAGAACTGGTCAAGGCCGGCATCATGCTGGCCGGCGAAGGCCTGCATCCAAGTTCCCGCGGCGCGCGGGTCAAATTCTCCGGCAGCCAGCGGACAGTGATCGACGGCCCCTTCGCTGAAACCAAGGAGCTGATCGCCGGCTTCTGGTTGTGGCAGGTGAAATCGAAGGAGGAAGCCATTGAATGGGTCAAGCGTTGCCCCAATCCCACCGGCGCAGAGTCCGAGATCGAAATCCGCCAGGTCTTTGAGGCGGAAGATTTTGGCGCCGAGTTCACGCCCGAACTGAGGGAGCAGGAGGAACGCCTACGCGCGCAGATCCTGGCCTCCGGCAAATCAAATTAATCCCTCTCGGAGCAATGCATGCTTAAAACCATCAAAACCATCGCGATCGTTGTCGTCGTGCTGCTTGCCGCCGTGCTGCTGTTTGCCGCCACCAGGCCCGACACATTCCGCGTCGAACGCACAACCAGCATCAAGGCGCCGCCGGAAAAAATATTTGCGCTGATTAATGATTTCCATAGCTGGGGCAGCTGGTCGCCCTATGAAAAACTGGACCCGGCAATGAAAAAGACCTTCAGCGGCGCGGCCAGCGGACTGGGCAGCGTGTATGCATGGGAGGGGGCAGACAAGGCCGGCGCCGGGCGCATGGAGATTACTGAATCTTCGCCGGCATCCAGGGTCATCATCAAGCTGGATTTCATCAAGCCGTTTGAGGGACATAACGTCGCCGACTTCACGCTGCACACCCAGGGCGAGGCGACCACGCTCACTTGGGCCATGCACGGCCCCAGCCCGTATATCGCCAAGCTGATGGGCTTGTTCTTCAACATGGACCACATGATAGGCAAAGACTTTGAAGCCGGCTTGGCCAACCTGAAAGCTGCCACCGAAAAATGAGTCCGTAGTGCGACAGGCAGTATAAAATCGGGCGGCGCGCCCGAACCACCATTCAACCCAAGCAAGGAGTACATGATGCAATTACATCCCTACATCAACTTCGACGGCCAGTGCGAAGCCGCGTTCAAGCTGTACCAAAAGGTACTCGGCGGCAAAATCGTCATGATGATGAATCACGGCGACTCGCCGATGGCGGGGCAAGTGCCGAAGGAGTGGGGTGAGAAAATCCTGCACGCGCGCCTGGAGATCGGCGACATGGTATTGATGGGTTCCGACGTTCCGCCCGAACACCATGATAAGGCGCAGGGATTTTCCATATCGCTGAGCGTGGCCGATCCTGCCGAGGCGGAGCGCATCTTCAAGGCCTTGTCGGAAAAAGGAAAGGTGAGCATGCCGCTGCGGCAGACTTTCTGGGCGGTGCGCTTTGGCATGCTGGTGGACCAGTTCGGCACGCCGTGGATGGTCAACTGTGAGCAAGCGCAAACCTGATAGTCGATGGCGACCGCTTCCGGCATACACCGCGCAATCGAGGCAGTCTGGCGCATAGAGTCGGCCCGGATCATCGCATCGCTGGCGCGCATGTTGCGCGACGTCGGCCTGGCCGAAGAACTGGCGCAGGACGCGCTGGTCACCGCGCTGGAGCGCTGGCCGGAAACCGGCGTGCCGGACAATCCTGCCGCCTGGTTGATGACGACCGCCAAGCACCGCGCGCTGGACCGGCTGCGCCGCAGCCAGATGCTGGAGCGCAAGCATGAAGAACTGGGGCGCGAGCTGGAAGTGCAGCAACAACTGGCGCCGACGGAGTTCGATGTCAAACTGGTAGATGACGTCGTCGACGATATCGACGACGACTTACTGCGCCTGGTGTTCATTGCCTGCCACCCGGTATTGTCGCCGGATGCGAGGGTGGCGTTGACCCTGCGCCTGCTGGGCGGCCTGACGACCGATGAGATCGCGCGCGCCTTCCTGGTGCCCGAGCCCACCGTGGCGCAGCGCATCGTGCGCGCCAAGCGCACGTTGTCCGAGGCGCGCATTCCTTTCGAGGTGCCGCGCGCGGAAGAGCTGGCCGTCCGCACGGCGTCGGTGCTCGGCGTGATCTACCTGATCTTCAATGAAGGCTATGCAGCGACCGCCGGCGACGACTGGATGCGGCCCGCGTTGTGCGACGAAGCCTTGCGCCTGGGCCGTATCCTGGCCGAGCTGACGCCGCAGGAGGCGGAAGTGCATGGACTGGTGGCGCTGATGGAGATCCAGGCGTCGCGTTCGCGGGCGCGTATCGGCCCGTCCGGCGAACCGGTGCTGCTGCTTGAGCAGAACCGGGCGCGTTGGGACCAGTTGCTGATACGGCGCGGTTTTGCCGCATTGCAGCGGGCCGGGGAACTGGGCGGCGCGCTCGGCCCGTATGCGTTGCAGGCGGCGATTGCCGCTTGCCACGCGCGCGCGTTGAACGCCGCCGACACCGACTGGGAGCGCATCGCCGCGCTGTACGATGCGCTGTCCCAGTTGGCGCCGTCGCCGGTGGTTGAGCTCAACCGTGCGGTCGCCTTGTCGATGGCATTCGGCCCGGCGGTGGGCCTGGAACTGGCGGACGCGCTCTTGTCCGAGCCTGCTTTGAAGTCTTACCACCTATTGCCCAGCGTGCGTGCCGACCTGCTGGCAAAACTGGGGCGCAGCGACGAGGCGCGGGCTGAGTTTGAACGGGCGGCGTCGCTGACGCGCAACCTGCGCGAGCGCGAGCTATTGCTCAAGCGGGCCCAGGCCTGCCTGCCGGTCCCCCCGACATCTTCTACGTAATCTACCTGACCGCCTCGCCAGCCTGAGGGCTGCGCGGCGCATTTCCATCAAGTGCATATCCGTCAATTGCATATTGCTATGCCAACTTATCCATGGCAGCATACATGCTTTAATGAAACAATTGGCACACCGGACATTCAGCGTCAACGACGCTTGCCGTGATCCGCGTGCAGCCTCGCATGTCGTCACGGGTGATCCGGCTTTGGGATTCGGTTTTTAACTGGGAGCAATATGGATAAGGTAGTCCAGAACGAAATGAGAAAATTTTGTATCCTGCTGTCCAGCTTATTCTGTTTGGCCGTCCTCGCCAGCGGCTGCCAGAAAAAAACACCGCAAGACGACACCTCCAGCGTGGCATCGACACCTGAAACCGAGGCAGCCAAACCCACCGGGCTGGTGAAAAATGCGATCCGCCATACCGATCAGTCCGCCGATGTGACCAAGTGGATGGACCAGGCTTCCACCAAGACGGCAGCCCAGATCGCACTGGAAGAGAAACAGGCCAAAGACACGCGGGAAGCGAAAGCTGTGCAAGAGGCGAAACTTGCGCTGGAGGCCAGGGCGCAGACGGCGAAGGCGGCGCCAAATTTGCATGAAGCGGCCAAGTCGGCGCCCGCGGCGTCGGCCCCGCTGCCGCAGGGAGTGGCCCCCAAAATAGCCGAGGTCACGGCTTCCGCGCCGGTCGCGGTCATGCCGAAGGCTGCTGCGCCCGCGGCGGCCCCGGCAGAGCAAAATATGCTCAAGCTGCTGACCAGCACCCAGCCGAATTTTCCTGGCGCCGCTGCCCGCGCAGGGCTGACGGAGGGCATGGTCAGCGCCCGCCTGCATGTTGATACCGACGGCAAGGTGTCGCATGTGGATATCATCAAGGCGGTGCCTGCGAAGTATTTCGACAAGGAGGTGGTCGCCGCTGCGTCATCCTGGAAATATGCACCCGTCTCCAGCCCGCAAACGAAAGTGCTGGAATTCCATTTCAAGCTGGAGAACTAGCGCATGACTAAGCCCGCGCTGATCGACGCGCAGCGGCAGCGCAACCGGCTTGCCTCCCAATCACCGATTATCTGAAGCATGGATACTCAAACTACTACTATTACTACTCCCGCCGAAATCGTGCAAAGACAGCTCGATGCCTACAATGCCCGCGATATCGACACATTCATGACATGCTGGGCCGACGACGCGCAGTTTTTTGAACATCCTTCGACGCTGCTGGCGAGCGGTGCCGCGCAGATACGCGAGCGCCATGTCGCCCGCTTCAAGGAGCCCGGCCTGCACGGCGCGCTGTTGCAGCGCATGGCGGTCGGCAATATGGTGGTGGATCAGGAAAAGGTAACCCGAAATTTTCCTGAAGGAAGCGGCCACCTCGAGGTCATCGCCATCTATGAGATAGCGGACGGTAAAATCGCCAGGGCCTGGTTCAAGATGGGCGAGCGCTTTTTGGATGATGCGCTGAAGCCGCTGTAATGGTGTTGGGGAATTTCAATATAAATCGTTATAAAGAATTTAGCAGCAACTACACAAAATTGGGGATTTTGATTCATACTATTGCCCATTATTGAATTGATAGGATGGCAATTATGGCAATTTCCGATGCAACTATTGCAAAGCTGGACCCGAAGGCACTGCAAGCCTTTGTGGACGGCAAATGGGACCAGGAAATCGTTCCCAATCTGACCAAATACATAGAAATTCCGGCGAAGAGCCCGATGTTCGACGCCGCCTGGGAACAGAACGGCTACATCGACAAGGTAGCGCGCGACGCCGCCGACTGGATACGCGCGCAAAAGGTGCGCGGCTTGACGCTGGAGCTGATCAAGCTGCCGGGCCGCACTCCGGTGCTGTTCTTTGAGGTTCCCGCCAGCGCCTGCGCCGGTACTGACACCGTGTTCATGTACGGCCACCTAGACAAGCAGCCTGAGTTTAGCGGCTGGCGCTCCGGCTACGGCCCGTGGACGCCGAAATACGTGGACGGCAAATTGTACGGCCGCGGCGGCGCCGATGACGGCTACGCGGTATATGCCGCGCTGACGGCGATCCAGGCGCTGGATGCGCAGAACTTGCCGCGCCCGCGCTGCGTCGGTCTGATCGAGACCTGCGAAGAATCCGGCAGCTACGATTTGCTGCCTTACATCGATGCGCTGAAACCGCGCCTGGGCGAGGTATCGCTGGTGGTGTGCCTGGATTCGGGCGCGGGCAACTATGACCAGTTGTGGCTCAGCACTTCGCTGCGCGGCGCGATCAGTGGTTCGCTGGAGGTGCAGGTGCTGGAAGAGGGCGTGCATTCCGGCGAATCCAGCGGCGTGATCCCATCCACGTTCCGCATCATGCGCCAGCTGATAGACAGGCTGGAAGATAGCAAGACCGGCCGCCTGCTGCCGGCCAACTTCCATTGCGAAATTCCGGCGGAGCGCCTGCAGCAGGCCAGACAAACCGCAGATATCCTCGGCGATGAAGTATGGAAGAACTATCCCTGGGTCTGCGGCGCGGACGGCAACTCGGTATTGCCGATGGTGGACGATCCTTTCAAGGCATTGATCAACCGCACCTGGAACCCGACGCTGTCGGTCACCGGCGCGGAAGGCTTGCCGCCGCTGGCCGACGCCGGCAATGTGCTGCGCCCGCGCACTGCATTCAAGTTGTCGATACGCCTGCCGCCCTTGGTGGAAGCCGCGCCGGCGGTGGAAGAGCTGAAGAACCTGTTGGAGGTGGACCCGCCGTACAACGCCAAGGTAATCTTCAAGCCCAGCCAGGGCTCCGCCACCGGCTGGAATGCGCCGACCACCGAAGCGTGGCTGTCCACGGCGCTGGACCAGGCATCCAACCAGTACTTCGGCGCGCCTTGCGGCTACATCGGCCAGGGCGGCACCATCCCGCTGATGAACATGCTGGAAAAGGGTTTCCCGAAAGCCCAGTTCATGGTGTGCGGCGTGCTGGGACCAAAGTCCAATGCGCATGGCCCGAATGAATTCCTGCACGTGCCCTTCGGTAAGAAATTGACGGCGGCGGTAGCGCAGGTGATTTGTTCCGCGGCGACCAGACAAGAGGGCTGATTTTTTAAGCGAGGCAGCGTGGGCGTCCCGCCCGCGCTGTCGCCGATTGCAGCAATTCTTCCCTTATTTCCCTTCTCTCCCGCAGCATCTATCTGCACACCTACCTGCTGTCCTGGCAGCCGCCATCTCCCATCGTTTGACTAGTTGCAAACCCCACGCCGATTTGGGTTAGCGGCCACTCTCTGCACGAGCCTCGCTCATCAAGGCGCACTGTACAAGTGCCCAAGATGCCTATACGCGCGCGTATATATTCGCGCATAAATAATTCAATCACGCATTGATTGTTGATTCATTCGTGGATAGAATGCTTGCATGGGTCACAAAATCATAGTGCCCTTATCGAACCTTAGCGGAGCAATCATGAACACTGGATTTGGACACACAAAACCCTTGCACGCCAGCCACCAGGCCGTGCTCAGCGCCATTCTGGCCTACACCGAAAAATACCGCATCGCCCCCGCAGTGCGCGACATCGCCGACAGCGTGCACAGGGCCCCCAACGCGGTGGTGGAAAGCATCCTGGCGCTGGAGCGGGCCGGGCACATCACCTGCCTGTCGCGTGGCGGCCGGCGCATCTCGCGCGGGATCTTGATCAACCCCAGCGCCAGCCAGGCGCAGGCAGACCAGACGGAAGAATAAGGAGTTCTCATGCAAAGAGCAGCAACCCCCAGCCTGAGCCAGCAGCGCACCGCGCAAGAGCAGCAGGCAGAACAAACCGAGATCATGCACCACTGGCTCAGCCAGTGGGCGCACTGGATGCGCAACAATGCCGCCGAGATCAGGCGCGACGTCGGCTACGGCCACGCCACGGTGGAAGGCAAGCAGATGATCACCAATTACTCCACGGCGGAGGATGACGGCACGCTGATCTGGGACCTGCGCCGCGAAAAGACCGTCCTCGATGTCGATGCGCTGCTGGGCGACCTGAAGCGGCAAATGCCCTGGACCTGGTGGGCCATCTGCCACCGGCACGGATTGTCCACCGTCTGGAAATTCCCACGGCTGGACCCGGAAGAGGCTTACTGGAATGCAGTGGAAGAGATGGGCCTGCTGGTGGAGGAAAGAGGGTTGGTGCTGTGAGCTGATCGATACCGAGGAGGGCTACACGGTGCATGGCGCCTGTTGAAGATGCTGCAAGAAAGCGCGCAAAAAAGGCAGCACAGGCGCGATGATGATACTGTCCACTTACTACGACACTGAAAAAGATAGTGCGCTAGCAAATGAGTGGATGCATAAGGCCGCTATTGCCTGAGAAGAGTCGGCACTTATGGCAATATCGTCAGGCTGTGGGCGGAAGTAGGCTGCGTTTCCTGCAGAAGAACTGGAGCGCCTGCAAAAAAATGCATTTGCCAAAGACCCTGAAATGGCGCATGTGCTAGTTGATTTTTATCTCTCCTACGATAAATGCGGCACAAAGAGTCTGGCAATGGCGGCGCAGTATCTGCCGTTTTATAAACAATGCCATTATTCTGAAATATCCCATTTTGTGGAGGTGGCATTGGACGACGGGTTTTATATGGATGAGCCCTTAAGGCGGCTTGCCATGGAAAGGTTGCAAACCTGTGTCGCCGAGCAGAAATTGATTGCTCCGGCATTGAGCGTCGACAAATACACCAAGGCAATTGAAAAACTTCGGCGGCTGCCTGGGCCAAAGCCCGAATAAAGAAGGCGGAATAGTAAAGCCGGGTTGCAAACCCGGCTTTACGTTTTTTTAAGGCTTATTGAGCAGCCGATCAATCCTGCTTTTGGTCCGCCGTAATCACCATGCCCGGCAGCACGCGCGCCGCCAGCTTGCGGTTGGTTTTCAGCAGGTCCACTTCATCGCTCAGCACATTCGCGGCCTCGTTCAAGATGACGTCCTTGGCATCCTTGCGCGCTTTTTCGGCGGCCAGGTCGGCGGCCAGGTTGCGCTCATTGGCTTGCAAGCCGTCGTCTTGCTGGCCTGATTTATCTTTGCCGCCATTCGCCTTATCACGCAACTTGGTCTTGGCTTCCTGCACATCGCGCTCTTTACGGCGCTCTGCCTCATTCAGCGAAATCATGTTTTTCTTGCGCAATGCCTTGGCCTCGGCGACGTCTTGCAGCAGGTACTGGAAGTCTTTTTCTTTTGCGATGCGGGCCTCGTAGCGCATCTGCAACAGCGGCAGCATGTCGGTCAGATCGCCGGCAGGCTTGTAGTCGGCCGGTTTGATCTGCACCCAGGCCAGCGCATTGTCATAGCTGGATTCGCCAAAATTTTCCGTGTCCGAAGTGACAGGGAAGTTGAGATCCGGCGTCACGCCGCGCAGCTGGGTAGTGCCGCCGTTGACACGGAAGAACTGGGCTACCGTCATTTTCAGCTCGCCGTACTTGGGCTTGTCGCTTTGCGCAATCTGGTCCAGGTCGACCATGGTTTGCACGGTGCCCTTGCCGAAGCTCGGTTCGCCGATGATCAGGCCGCGGCCGTAGTCCTGGATCGCCGCCGCAAAAATTTCCGACGCCGAGGCCGAGCCGCGATTGATCAGCACGCCCAGCGGTCCGTTCCAGACCACGCCGGCATTGTTGTCGCTTTCTATGCTGATCTTGCCTTGTGCATTACGCTGCTGCACCACCGGACCCTTGCCGATGAACAGGCTGGTCAGTTCCACCGCCTCGTTCAGGGAGCCGCCGCCGTTGTTGCGCAAGTCGATCAGTACCGTATCGACCTTGTCTTTTTTCAGCTCTTCCAGCAGGCGGGCAACATCGCGGGTGGCGCTCTTGAAGTCCTTGTCGCCCTTGCGGCGAGCGTCAAAATCCTGGTAGAAGGTAGGCAGCGAGATCACGCCGACCTGGCGCGTCGTGGCGCCGGTCTTGACCTTCATGATGGATTTTTTCGCGGACTGCTGCTCCAGCGAGATCTTGTCGCGCACCAGCGTAATCAACTTATGCTTGCCGTCCGGCCCCGTATCCGCGGGCAATACATCCAGCACGACCTTGGAGTCCTTGTCGCCGCGGATCAGTTTCACGACGTCGTCGATGCGCCAGCCCATGACTTCCGTCAGCGCGCCTTTTTCACCCTGGGCCACGCCGACGATGCGGTCGCCTACGGCCAGCTTGCCGGACGAGGCCGCCGGGCCGCCGGGCACCAGCTCGCGGATGGTAGTGTATTCATCTCTTTCCTGCAGCACCGCGCCTATGCCTACCAGCGACAGTTTCATTGCAATATCAAAATCCTCGGAAGCTTTAGGCCCCAGATAATTGGTATGCGGTTCTATCGACATCGCATAGGCGTTCATGAACACCTGGAACACGTCGTCGCTCTTCATCTTGTACACGCGCGCCAGCGAACCGTCGTAGCGTTTTTCCAGCGTTTCGCGGATGGCCTTGCTGTCCTTGCCGGCCAGCTTCAGACGCAACCAGTCGTTCTTCACGCGCTTGCGCCAGATGTCGCGGATTTCGTCGTCGCTCTTGGCCCAGGGTTCTTTCTCGCGCGTCAGCTCGTAGCTTTCCTGTTGGTCGAAAGTGAAACCCTGCTTCAGCAGGCTGCGTGCATACGTCAGGCGCTCCACCGTACGTTTTTCGTACAGGTTGAACATGAGGAAAGGGATGTTCAGGTCTTCGCTGTAAATCGCATCATCCAGCTTGGTGCGCGCGCTGGCGAACTGGTCTATATCCGCCTGCACGAAGAAGAGTTTTTCCGGGTCCAGCGACTTCAGGTAGCGGTCGAAAATTTTCTCCGACATCGCGTCGTCCAGCGGCACCGCCTTGTAGTGGAAGCGGGTAAGGAAACGCGCCGACAGGTTGGCGGCCTGGGATTGTTGCTGTAATGGCATCAACAATGGCGGCGCGGCTGGCTCCAGCGCGAACGCCTGCGTAGCTGTAGCAAACGCAAGCGCGATCCATAACAGTTTCTTCTTCATGCACAATCTCCAAAAATATTCAGCCAAGTATATATATTAGCCGCTCGGATGCCAAATCAAGATCAGACGCATACTTTGTTGCAATGATTTACAAGCGCACTACAATGCGCATTTAACCACGCATTGGCTTAGCGCGTGGTTGGACCCGGGAATGGCGGCGATAGTTCACCCGAACTTGCTTGGCTACCGGCCTGAAAGCTCAAAGTCGAGGCTTTCGCAATCTGGGCATAAATATAATAAATTATTTAGATGTCATGCACGCCGAGGCCCGAGGCCGCCGGCTTTGCCGGCGAGGGCATGGATTTCCCCGATCTCTGTTGCCTATTTGCTGACTTTGTATTGCTGGCACGTTCGCCGAGCGTGCCAGCAATAAAAAAGCCCAAGCCTGCGCAATGCTCATGGTAGCGGCCGCTTGGGTTGTGAATTTTTTACCGAATCGCTTGGTGTAGAATGCTGGTCGCGAATCGCCGGCAGAGACCCATGCCGATATATATTGGATGACAACGGCAGTGTTGCGCGAGGCGCAGGCGATTCCCAGCCCGGACAAGAGAAATGAAGGAAATGAATGAATATCGTTATCAATGAAGAACTGCGCGCCTATATCGACCCGCTGACGGCTAATGAGTATGCGGCGCTGGAGCGCAGCATCCTGGCAGAGGGCTGCCGCGATGCGCTGGTGCTGTGGGGCGATATGCTGATAGACGGGCATAACCGTTATGCAATTTGCCAGAAACACGGCGTGGAATTCAAGACGGTGCAGAATGCCAAGTTCAGCACCTTGGACGACGTGCAGCTGTGGATGATAGACAACCACCTGGCGCGCCGCAGCGTGAGCGATTTCCAGCGCGGCGTGCTGGCCTTGCGCAAAAAGGAGATCATCTCTGCGCGCGCCGGCGCGCTGCAGGAGAATGCGCCTGCAGCGGTGCTGGAAAATGCGGACGCGGCCTCCGGCGCGCCTGCACCGGCCCGCCTGAACACGCGCGAAGACCTGGCCAGGGCGGCTGGCATCAGCAGCAATACCATAGGCCAGATAGAAAAGATCACCAAGACCGCCGCGCCGGAACTGGTGGCTGCGGTCAGGGCCGGCACCATTTCGATCAACGCTGCGGCGGCCGTGGCCTCGTTGCCGACTTCGGAGCAAGCCGCCGCGGTGGCCGGCGGCCGGAAGGAGTTGCAGCAAGCCGCAAAACTGGTGCGCGAGATGAAGGCGTCCGGCAAGCCGCCCAAGCCGGCTAAAGAGCAGGGCGATGCCGTCGTCGAATTAGACAGCGATGCTGTTGTCGAAGTAGGAGGCCATGGCGGAGCCGATGTGGCGCTGCTGAATAGAAAAATTAGCGAGTTGGCCGCGGAAAATACAGCACTGAAAGAACAGGTGGCAATGTTGACTGCAGCATTGGAGGATGCAAGAAAGGCAGCTTGATTTATTGCATAACTTTACCGCGCTTCGCCGGGGCCGCCGCATTGACCTGACTGAAAATATTCTATGCATGCGTAGGAGTGATCCTCTTCGAGTCGCCTCGTTATTTTTTGTCGCCGATGAAATAGTCTTTGCTGATTTTTAGCAGGTTGTCGGCATGTATGTTTCTTTTTCCTGATCTTCTGTGATCTAAATTTGCATCGGCTCCCACCAAGGCGATGCAGCGCAGGATAGCGGCTGCAAAAGTTTCATGGTAGTCGTCAGCATCAATCGCATCCATAATACCCGCCTTCATTAGCTTGCCTTTTACCAGGGCGTTCGCCTCGCATAACATGACGCGCACACCTCTTTTTTGCAATTTGATGATCACTTCTTCCAAGGTTTGCAAACCGGTGATATCCAGGAAGGGCATCCAGCGCAGCCGCAGGACGAGGATGCGAGGCTCCGTGTGGGTCTGGATCAATACACGTTCGAAATTCTCGACCGCACCGAAGAAAAACGGCCCTTCAATCGCATATACCAGGACACCGGCCGGAAGTTTTTCCAATTTCAAATGAGAAAGCTCTGCGGTCAATTGATGTTCGGTGAAGTGTTGTACTTCGACTGAGGCAGCCATTCTGCGCAGGAATTGAAAGCTGGCCAGGATCACGCCGATGTTGACAGCGACGACCAGGTCGGTAAAGACAGTCAGCAAAAAAGTGATTAGCAAAATGGCGACGTCGGCGCGTGGCGCACGCCTCACCATTTTTGCAAAATGCGGAATTTCGCTCATATTGTAGGCGACGACAAACAGGATGGCGGCCAGAGTGGCTAATGGGATATTGACAGCCAGCGGCGCCAGGAACAGGATGATCAGCACCAGCGTCAATGCGTGCGCGATACCGGCCAAGGGACTGTCTCCACCGTTACGTATGCTGGTAGCCGTGCGTGCGATTGCCCCGGTTGCTGCAAACCCTCCCAGTAGGGGAGTAAGTAAATTGGCCACTCCTTGCCCTATCAATTCCTGATTGGAATCGTGCCTGGTGCCAGCCATTCCATCGGCCACTACGGCCGATAATAGGGACTCGATTGCCCCTAGCATCGCAATCGTGAAAGCGGGGCCTATCAGTTCCACTATGCGCGAGACACTGATCGCAGGAGGTGAAAATGAAGGAAGCCGCTGGGGAATGCCGCCAAACGCGCTTCCAATAGTAGTTACGCCTTCAAATTGGAAGATGGATTGTAGAGCCGTGGCAAGCAGCATGGCGACCAAAGGGCCCGGGATATGTTTTATCCAGCGGAGCCGAACCGAATATGTGACCACGATGACGCTCATCAGCGCCAGCGCGGTTGTCGCCGGATGAAGGTGAGGGAATGCTTCGATGAGGTGCCATAGTTTTTCATGGAAATGGACTCCTTCCACTGCCGGCAGGCCGAAAAAATCCTTCCATTGGCCCACCCAGATAATGACGGCGATCCCTGTAGTAAAGCCGACGATGACCGGGCTTGGGATGAATTTTATCACTGCGCCCATCTTGGTCACGCCCATCAGAAGCAGCATCGCGCCTGCCATCAGCGTAGCCACTTGCAGTCCATCGATTCCGTATTTGGCCGTAATGCTCGCCAGGATAACAATGAATGCCCCGGTCGGACCGGCGATCTGCGCGCGGCTGCCGCCAAACAGGGAAACCAGCAGGCCGGCGACAATCGCGGTGTACAAGCCGTGCTCCGGCCTGGCGCCGGATGCAATCGCGAATGCCATCGACAGCGGCAATGCCACTACGCCGACCACGGCCCCCGCGACCATATTTGGCAGGATTTTCTCTTTTGCAAAAAGGCCCGCTTTGTAGGCTTCAAGTATATTTATCACAGCTTATCCATTGCTTTGCCTGGAGCCATCTTTTTCTGGCATAAAGTACGACCCGTACACTGCATTATTCATGCTATTGCGAAGAATTTAATAGCTATCCTTCAATCATAGTGTTTTTGAGTAAGTTTGCAATTTACATCGCGGCAGCATGTTATGATTTACAGACGGCTGACTTGAGATAGTAGTCGCTGTGCGATCATCAAGGCTTCACCCATGAGTGGGGCAGCCGTGTCTTGTCTATTCGCCGGCCCTGATGCCGCTTGGCACTCTCCGAATGCCATGCAAACGAGTCGCCCGGCGCCCAGAGCCTTGGGACAAACACACGGATTGATTGGGATAAAAGATAGTCTGCTTATTCATGGATGCAAACGTACGTCAGCTCAAGTTTTTCCGCGAGCGCATTCCTTCTTTTGCGTGCGTGCCCGGCTGCCATGATTGTTGCGGACCGGTAACAACATCCACGCTCGAAATGTCGCGATTGCCTGTGAAGAGCGATGCCGAACATGAAGCTGCGCTGGCTGAGTTAAGTTGCCCGCATCTAGGGAGCAATGGTTGCCAGGTTTATGAAGAGCGACCGTTGATCTGTCGCCTGTTCGGCACGACTCCGCGACTTCTTTGCCCAAGAGGGCAGAGGCCGGACACGATGATAGATGCCGCTGTGGAGCAGAAAATTAATCGTTATTTTACCGAAGTGCGTCATGTGCTGGTCTGAATTTCGCGCAGTTTGTTTGCCTGAGCCTGCCCGGTGCAGGACCTTTTGCCGTTACAACGAGTCATGCGCAAAGACCGCCTAAATAATGCACCGCCATTTACCGCGCTGCAGCGTGGCCATTTGATATTGCACGGCATTTGGCTGAGCAAAGATGGAACGACAGCTTGGAGCGAGTTGCGGCCCCATATTCTCAATAGTTCTGATGGAGCGAATAAAACGCCATGCCGCTTCTTTACTTGCGCCAGTTAGCCAGCAGTAAACGCGATAGCCGCCGTGACCGGCATCTGGGGTATATCCTAGCGTTTGTCGCGGGCGCAGTGAATGCAGGCGGCTTCCTGGCGATCGGTCAATATACATCGCATATGAGCGGCATTGTGTCCGGCATGGCCGACGATGTGGCCTTGGGCGAGATCGGCCTGGCGCTGGCGGCGCTGGCCGCCTGGATGTCATTCGTGCTGGGGGCGGCAACGACGGCATTGCTGATCAACCTGGCCAGGCGCAATCAGCTGCGCAGTCAGTTTGCTTTGAGCCTGCTGGCGGAGGCTGCGCTATTGCTGCTGTTTGGCCTGGCAGGAGTCAACTTGGCGGCGATGCGGGATTTGCTGGCGCCGGTTACCGTGTTGCTGCTGTGCTTCATCATGGGCTTGCAAAATGCGATCATCACCAAAGTATCCGGTGCGGTAATACGTACTACCCACGTCACCGGCCTGTGTACCGATATGGGTATAGAACTGGGCAAACTCTTTTATTACAACCGTAGGCCGATACCCGGGCAGATCGTGTACGCCAATCGCGATAAACTGAAGCTGCACGCCTTGCTGATTGCTTGTTTTTTTATAGGCGGTGTGTCCGGTGCATTGGGCTTCAAGCACATAGGCTATTCGGCGACGATTTTTTTGTCTGCCCTGCTGGCTTTATTGACCTTTGGACCTATCTGGTACGACTTGCGCCTGCGCTGGAGATTTTACCGGCGCAGCAGGGGTTAAGGCCTGGGTCGGACTTGCCGACGAAGGTCGCGCAGTCTGGCCTTCCTGATCAGTATTTCAGCTCAGGCGCGCGCCCTATGGCTTCCGGCATGTTGGCCAGGTACCAGCCCAGCATCGCCAGCAGGGCGACCTGGCGGCGCAGATGGTCCGGCACTACCTTGTCCAGCGTATCGGCGGCGCTGTGGTGGTAGTGGAAGTAGGCGTGCCTGTCCAGCAGCGGTTCAAAGCTCGGCACGCCGCCTTGCTCCAACTGAGTGAGGTCGCCGGTGTGCAGTGCGTCTACCCGCCGCAGCACCGGGGCTCCCAGCGGCAGCAGCGCCTTTTGCAGGGGTTCAAATAGTTTCGCGGATTCCGGACGCACGCCGGCAAAGATGCCCTCCGGTTTGCCGGCGCCGCTATCGCTTTCTATGGCGGCGAAGTGGGATGCCAATTTGTCTTTGTTGGCATCAAAGTAAGCCTTGCCGCCGCGCCCGCCATTTTCCTCATTCATCCAGGCGATCACGCGTATCGTGCGGCGCGGCTGCAAGCCCAGGCGTTTCAGGATTTCCAGTGCGCCCATCGCGGCGGCGACGCCGGCGCCGTCGTCGATCGCGCCCTGCGCCAGGTCCCAAGAATCCAGATGGCCGGAGAGGATGACGACTTCCGCATTGGGATCGCTGCCCCGCAGGTCGGCAAGCACGTTATGGCTGTCCGCATCCGGCAAGGTTTGCGGAGTCAGGGTCAGGTGCATGCTCAACGGTCCCTTGGCCGCCAGACGCGCCATCAGCATCGCGTCTTCGGTGCTGACCGCCGCGGCCGGCAATTTCACGCCGTTCTCAAATCCGGTGTTGCCGGTGTGCGGCAAGCGGTAGTCGCTGCCGGTGACCGAGCGCACCAGCGCCGCCGCCGCCCCCAGCTTGGCGGCGGCATTCGGGCCGCTGAAGCGATACTGTGCGGCTTGCCCATAAGCTTCGCCGGCGTGCCCGCCGGACGCCCGGCATATTCCACCAGCTCTGCCGCCTCGGCGCCGCGCACCCAGTGCGGCACCTTGACCGCTTGCAGCGTGACTCGCGCGCCTATTTTTCCATCGCTTCGGCGACTTGCAGGGCTGGTATGCTGTGCTGAAATTTTAAATCTGCCGCAAACCCGGTGCAGCTTTGCTCAGGCAGCGGCGCTTAGCCGCTGAAGCTTAGCCAGTAAATCACGGCTTCATTAAAGGCATGCGCCTGCTCCTTCATCACCCAGTGGCCGGCGTCCATGCCCAGCACTTCCGAGTCCGGATGTTGCGCCAGTTCCAGCAGCCACGCCGGCGAATGAAACATGAACGGCTTGCGCTTGCCGTAGATATACAGCATGGGGCAGGCGGGCTTGAACAGCAGCGCGTCCTGGTAGCCGCCGTGGGCGCCGGCCCACAGTATGTAATACGGATAGCTCATGCGCGAGCTGATGGTTGCCGGGTTGCCGGGCGCTTTCGCGGTGCGCGCCATGCTGCGCGTCATTGCATCGCCTGTTTTGCCGCCTATGCGCCAGGCTGCAGCCAGCCATACCTGGTAGCTGAACACCATCAGTTTGGCCTTGGCCGTCAGCACATAGTCGTCGGAATCGACATCGCCGATATCTACGCCGATGATTCTGGACACCATCACCGGATGCCGCATATAAAACTGGTAGCCGAATACGCAACCCCAGTCGTGCAGCATCAGGGTCACTTTATGGTCATGGCTGACCTGGTCGATAATGCGCCTGAACAGGTCGACGGTTTCATCCAGCGAATAGGCCGCGCGCGGTTTGGCGATATCAAAGCCGGGCAATGTGAAGCGTACGCAGCGGTAACGCCCCTTTAGTGCGGCGACCTGCTCATCCCATAAGCGGTAAGTGTCGGGCCAGCCGTGTATCATCACGATGGTGTCATGGCCGTGGCCCTCTATGTAGACATCAATGCCGTCTACCTGTATTTGTTGACTATCCGGTGCTTGATTCATCGGCGGCTTCCCAAGCTGTTTTTTTGTTATAAGTATAACCTTAAACCCGGCCAGCCTCTTGATCGCGTCGGCTGTTGTTTTCGCCATAGCCCTATGTCTGGCCCGGCGCGCAGAAATCACAAATTTTTCAACATTCAAATGTTTGTTCGCGCGAAGTTCTTCCTTGCGGCAGATCGAACTGGAAGAGCAGGCGCAGATGAGCGGACAAGGCAGGGCTACCTGATCGGCCCGCTGATGTACGGCGGTTATGTGGGGCTTGAGAAGGCATTAAGCAGGTTGTATTTGCTCAGCGCATCATCAGCCTGCGCATCAGCGCGTCGGCCTCCATCGCAGAGGCGAGGGCCGCCAGGCTGGAGTCGGGGGCAAGCTCTTCGTCGTCGCCCGCAAATTCCTCGGCAAGATTGCGCCAGCCCTTGCTGGCGGCAAAATCATTGAAAGGCTCGGGCGCCTGCAGCACGATCAGCCTGTCGTCCTGCAGGCTGGTGTCTGCCAGCCCAAAATCCGGCCCGCGATAGCCCAGCGCACGCAGCCTGCTTAAGATTTGGCGTATCAAGGCCTGATCCTCATGCAAGGGATCGTCTGCAAAGCTGCAGACAAAATCGACATATACGTCAATCATGCCGTAACCCTCATCAAAGATGCGTATTCCCTTGATGTCGCGCGCCTGCCCCGAAGAGTCCCTGGCGCTGAACGGACCGCTGAGCTGGATGTCGGTGTGACTGTTCATGGGAAATAATATACATCAGTATTGGCCTGCGCATTCTTTTTTACCTCAGCATGGCTCCTTGTTTCTCGCGCGGTAAGTGCGCTAGCGCGCATAATCCAAAGAGAATTCATGTTTCAATCGCAACGTCAACTTTGATGAGACAGGGTTTGCTTTGCCAAATCAGATGTCAATGGGCTCTTATCGCTGGAACGGATACGATGATTTCACATCCACTGTGGTTTTTACTGGTCGGCGGCTTGCTGCTGTTCATGGGACTTACTTCGTCCAGGCTAAAGCGGCTGCCGGTCACGTCCGCCATCATTTACCTGGCGGTGGGTTTGCTGGTGGGGCCTACAGTGCTGAACCTGTTTCATTTCAATCCGCTCAAAGAGTCGGCCCTGCTGGAAGTGTTGACCGAGGCTGCGGTACTGATATCGCTGTTTTCTGCCGGCGTCAAGATGCCGGTGCCGGTCAATATCACGCGCTGGCGCACGCCGGTACTGTTGGCAACGCTGTCCATGACGGCCAGCGTCGCGCTGGTCGCAGCCTTTGCTTATTATGTACTAGGCTTGCCGCCGGGCGCCTGCATCTTGCTGGGCGCCATCGTCGCGCCTACCGACCCAGTGCTGGCAACCGATGTACAGATCCGTCATCCCGGCGATAACGATCAATTACGCTTTACGCTCACTTGCGAGGCGGGCATGAATGACGGCAGCGCCTTTCCGTTTGTGATGCTGGGCATGGGGTGGCTGGGTTTGCATGACGTGGGAGAAGCCGGCATGCGTTGGGTGTTGCTGGATGTCATGTGGGCCACCGCGGCCGGCATCCTGCTCGGGGTTGTGTCGGGTGCATTGCTGGCGCGGCTGATCTGGAAGATACGCGGGCAGCAGCAGAGCAGGGATTTGATGGATGATTTTCTGGGGCTGGGCCTGATCGGTGTCGTATATGGCATCAGCGTGCTGATCGGCGCCTGGGGCTTCCTCGCCGTCTTCTTCGCCGCGGTCGCGCTGCATCAGACCGAGCTGAAGCTGGCCGGCGCGATCAGACACACACAGGAAAGGCCTAAACCCATTTCGGCAAACGAAGCGGCATTGCCGGAGCCCAAGTCGGTGGCTGCGACGGGTGTGCCGGTCCCGGGCGATGCTGCGGCGACGGAGACTGTCAGCGAAGGTTCGCTGGTGTTCAAGGAGCATCTGGAGCGCTTGTCGGAAGTAGTGCTGATCCTGCTGGTCGGCGGCATGCTGTTTGTCGATTCATGGAGCTGGCGTGCCGCCGGCTTCGCATTTTTCCTGTTCCTGGTGGCGCGCCCTGTCAGTGTCATGCTGGGGATGCTGGGCAGCGGCGCGTCGTGGCGCATGCGCGGCATGACCGGCTGGTTCGGCGTGCGCGGCATAGGCTCCCTGTATTACCTGATGTATGCGATACAACGCGGTTTGCCGGAAGCGCTGGCCCTGCAACTGATACAGCTGACGCTGATCGTGATTACCTTGTCCATTGTGGTACACGGCACCAGCGTCAAACCCTTGATGAATCTGGTCTGGCGGCGTCGGCGGGAGAAACGCGTGCCGTAATTATCTGAAGTCCGTTGCCGCCACAAAAGCAGCGACCAATGCTTCCAGGCCTTGCCGGTCTTCTTCGTTGAAGCGATTCAGGCTGGGGCTGTCGATGTCAAATACGCCGAACAGTTCGCCATCCTTGATGACAGGGATCACGATCTCTGCATTGGAGGCGGAATCGCAGGCGATATGGCCGGGGAAGGCGTGCACGTCGGGAACCAGGATGGTGCGGCGCTCAGCTGCCGCAGTGCCGCAGACGCCGCGGCCAAAGGCGATGCGCGCGCATGCGACCTTGCCCTGGAAGGGGCCGACCAGCAACTCCTGTTCCTGCGCGCTTGCGCCCGCTTTTTTTGCCGGCCGGGCCAGGTAGAATCCGGCCCAGTTCAGGTCGGCGATCGTGTCATAAATGAAGGCCGAGAATTGAGAGGCATTGGCAACCAGGTCGCGTTCGCCCTCGAGGATGCTGGCGGCTTGGCGGGTGAGCAGGGAATAGTCCGGCTGGAGACTGGCGGCGGAGGTCGTAAACATGATGGAATAGGGATAACGTTTGTGGTTTAAAATGCAATTGTGTGCGAGCCTTGCAGGCCATTATATCGCTCCCGTCACTTTGTCGCTCTCGGTCTTGCCTGGTGGTAAGAAGATGTTACAGCGATTGACACTGCTGCCGCCGGGAACGATATTGGACAGGGAGGCGGGAGCCGCTTTCAAGCGGCAACGTGGGTTCCACCGGTTCGATGCGGAGTTTTCTCACACGGATAGTAGGCCAAGTCTGACAGAACCGGAAGGCGCCAGAATTTATTATGCAAATTTGGAAATTGCTTTGAAGAAAATTGAAGAATCGCGCGCATGGAATAAAGCGGCGGCTCGTTGAGGCCTGACATTGAATCGACTGCGGGAATAGCCTAAATTTAACCAATGATATATCCCATTGATAGGCCTGCGCGAGTGCGGTAAACGCAGGTGTGCTCAGGATCATCGGCGGCGTAATTTTTAATCCTTTCCAAACAATTCTTACTAACGTTACATGGTAAATAGCGAAGACATTTTGAAAGCACGCGTCCTGGTCGTGGATGACAGTCACGACAATGTGGAGGTGCTGTCCATGCTATTGAATGCAATGGGCTATGTGAATGTGGACGGGACCACCGATTCCGCCGCAGTGTGCGGCCTGCATTTGCAGAATGACTTTGACCTGATCTTGCTGGATATGCAAATGCCGGGCGTCAGCGGCTTCCAGGTGATGGAAGAAATAAAGAGCCACGGCAATGACGCCTATCTGCCGGTGCTGGCCATTACCGGCAATAGCGACCTGAAGATACGCGCGCTAGAGGCGGGCGCCCGGGATTTCATCGCCAAACCCTTTGATTCATTGGAGCTGGAAAAACGCATCCACAATATGCTGGAAGTCAGGTTGTTGTACAAGCAGGTCACCGCGCACAGCAAGGCCCAGGAGGCGCTGGCGCTGCAGGATGTATTGACCGGCCTGCCGAATCGGCGCTTATTGAAAGACCGGCTGGACACTGCGATCAAGCACGCCAGCCGGAACAGTCTTGCCGTTGGCGTGCTGTACCTGGATCTGGACGGGTTCAAACAGGTCAACGACAGCTTTGGGCACGATTGCGGGGACAAGCTGCTGAAGATCGTGGCCGACCGCCTGCTGTCCACGTCGCGCGAAGAAGACACTATTGCCCGCATAGGCGGCGACGAATTTGTCATCGTGCTGGCGAAGATCAGACAGGCCAGCGACGTGCACAGGCTGGCCTCGGAACTGGTGCGGGCAGTATCCGAGCCCTGCATCATCGACGGCCATTTGATAAAGGTAACGGCCAGCATAGGCGTCAGTTTTTATCCGCATAATGCGAGGGAAGCCGACGACCTGGTCAACTACGCCGACAAGGCATTGTATGAAGCCAAGCGTTGCGGTAAAAACCAGTATCTGGTGGCGGGGCCGGATTGCGGCGAAGCCTGCGCCGATGACGCTCCCGGCATGACGGCGGTTTCTGCCAATTGGATCAGCCGGATATAGGCAGGAAATTTCCTGCAACGGCGTCACCCGCGCTTGCGCGCTGTCCCAAAGCGCAAACCCAGATGCGCCTTGCGCCGCCGCAGGTATTTGCCGTGCAGGTAGCGCGCCCTGAGTCGCTGGTTGGTCAGCACCAGACCGACTGTCTCGCCGATGACCAGCACGATGCCGAATACCGGCAATACCAGCATCAGCCCCGCGATGCCGGCGACTGCGCCGCCAACGAAAATCATCACGACCGAGATCAGCGGATGTATGCGCAGGCTCTTGCCTATCGTCATCGGCATGTACAGGAAGTCGTCCAGCAGCCGCAGCACGATGAACAGGCTGGCCGCCCAATAGGCCATCGTCGGATCAGCGGGAAAGGCCGATGCAGCCACCGTCACCACGATAAAACCGCCGACCACGGAGCCGATATACGGCACCCAGGCCAGCACCGCCGACAACAGGCCCAATGCGAGCGGCGCGGGCATGCCTATCACCCACAGACCGATCGCCAGCGTCGCGGTATCCAGCACGGTCAGCTGTATCAGGCCGCGGAAATACGCCAGCGCAGCGCGATCCACCTCGTGCAATAGTTGCAGCGTGGTCTCAAAGAAGGCATTCGGCACCGAGCGGCTGAGAAACACCTTGAAGCGCTGGCCGTCCTTCAGGAAAAAGAAGGCCAGCAGCGGCACCAGCAGCAGGGCCGGCGCCCAGATGGCGGCGCCCATCAGCACAGGCTCGACCAGCTCCGAGATCGTGCCGGTCGCATGGTTAAAGCGGCCGCCCAGGGTCGCGGACAATCTGGCCTGGGCCAGTACGCTGAAATGCTCCTCCAGCGCAGTGACGGTGCTCAAGGCCAGCGACACGGCGCCGTTCACGTAATTCCCTATGATGGCCTGGCTATTGGACAAGCGCAGCAAGACCCTGGGCAGGAACAGGATGGTCGCGCCGAAACCCAGGCTGACAAAAGCGACGATCACCGACAGCGCCGCCCGTTCGCGGCTGAAACCGAAGAACATCAGCCTTTCCATGAACGGAAACAGCAGGTAATACAAGATCAGCGCCAGCAAGAACGGCGTCACCAGCCACAGCAATTTCTGGAACAGGAACAGCAGCAGGCAAGTGGTCGCAATCACGCTCAGCAGCACAAAAGGGCAGGACGCATTGCCGGAGCGCGCATACTGGTTGATGTCGAAGTCGCTCTTTTCGTCGTCCGTGCCGTCTTCGCGTGCGTCATCCGGCCCGGCGTCGCTCGCCGCAGCCGCGGCAGCCTCCGCATGCTGATTGGTAAACCCTTGCTGCGCGGCGGCGATGATGTGCTCCTCAGTCATAAAGCGCCCTTTCACAAGTGCAGCGTAGTGCCGGTGCGCGTCGCAGTCTGCCGGACGATATGGGCCAGGTGGCGCGCCATTTGCAACAGGATTTTTGAAGAGACCACGACGTGCGTGTCGGCCAGTGCCGCCAGGTCGGCGCGGAACATGACGACCAGCTTGCAATCTTCCGCCGCGCGTGCCACCGCCGAGCGTGGCGCATTGTCCAGCAACGCCAGTTCGCCGAAGAAACCCCCAGGCTGCAATGTCGCTATTTCTTCTTCCGCGCCGTTTTTTCGGCGGGAAACGGCGACCGATCCCGACAGAACGATATAGATGGCCTGGGCGTCTTCGCCGACATCGAAAATCAGCTCATCCTTGACATAGTCCCTTTCATGCAGCATCGCATCGATCGTGCTGAATTCGCGCCTGCTCAGCGTCTCGAACAGCATGACCGAGTTAAGTTGCTCGTAGCGCAAAGCGATATGCTGCTTGAAAAAAGGAAATTTGGACATGGGGCTGGTGGTTGACGGTGGTCGCACTAAGGGAATTCAGGACGGGGAATATAGCTTGCCATAATTCCCGGAAGATTATCTGAAACATTGCCGCATCTGCGGCATTGGCAGGGAAATATTTTCCTGCGGCATCAAAGGCGTCAGTCTTGCCTGGAAAATGCCACAAACTCGCCCTGCAGGCGGCCGGCCGGCTTACCGTCGAATTCCAGTATCGACGTGACCGAGATGCGGGCGCGCCCCTTGCGGTCTAGTGTGCGTATGAAGGCTTGCCAGTCGGCGTCCTCTATCCGGGAACGGGCGCGGAACGCGCCGCTGATGGGAGATGCGTATTCCATCGTATTGCGCTGGATGACCAGGTCGTTTTTGATGCCGGCCTGCTTTAGCCGGACTTGCACCAGCGACCAGGCGGCCAGGATAGCCACGGCGGACGCGCTGCCGCCGAACACGGTTTCCTGGTGATTGATGTTCGGCCCCAGCGGCGCCGCCAGCAAGACGCTTTCCTGGCTGGAGAGAATAACTTCGACCTGCATGGCCTGGGATAAGGGAATGTGCTCGTACAGATATTGCTGAAGATCGTTTTCTTTCACTGCTGGCCTTCAAATTTTACCGGCTCATTGCCGTGGTGCTTGGGTCTGACCACCACCGTGCCGGCCAATTTATCGTGCCAGCCCTGTTTTCTCTTATCGAATAAGATCCAGAAAAATCCAAGGCAGAGCGGAATGGTGGAAATAAAATACCCTATGTAGCGAATGATGTGCTGCTTGGTGCTGGGCGGCAAGCCGGTGTCGGCATCGACTATTTTTGCGCCTATCGCCATCTTGCCCGGCGTGGCGCTTTTGGCGGTCCAGAACGCCAGGATGATCATTGCCGGCACCAGATAGTTGAAAAGCAGGCTGACCCAGCCGGTCAGTTCTATGCCGTCGCGCATCTGGTCCATGCCGAACCATCCCAGCAGTACAACGACCAGGACCACGGTAAGCAGCACGGTATCTATGACACTGGCCCACAGGCGCGGTCCGAATCCTACGTATTCCAATTCTGCAGCATCCATCAGGCATCCCGGAAAGGTCGCCGTCCCATTGACGGCAATGGCATTATATTACGCAAGGATGGAAGCCGGGATTTGCGGGACGCAGATTTGTCAGACGTAGGTATCTACATTGGGAGCGGCGGGGCCTTCCTGGGAAGACGCCTGGCCTTGCTGAGTTTGTTTGACCGAGGCGACGGCCGGCGCGTGCAAGGCGGGGGTGGCGGAGGCGGGTTCCGGAGCGGATTCTGAAGTCTCCGCCGGACCTGAGGCTTGGTGCTGGTTTTTACCCTGCATGGCCTGCCGATGCAGCAGGCGTGCCAGGGCCTGGTTCTGCAAGACCAGTTCCGACTGCATCAGCGTCAGTTGTTCGGCTTTCTGCTTTGGATCGCCTGAATTATCTTCAATCAGCTTCTTGATTTGCTTTTGCAGTTGCGCGATGCGCTTCATCAGCGCGTCTATTTCATTGCCGCTGCCGCCAGTTGCTGCCGAGACGTTGATGCCATGGGGAGGGGGGACGCTGAGATTTGTCATATCGCTCAAAACCCTGCAAGTTTTTGTATATAGACAGGGTATCGGCATTAAAAAGATAAACTTTAGACAATGCCCGGGGGCAAGTTTTCGGAGCTGCTATTGCGGCGCTGAGACTACCGTATTGCGGCCGTTCGCCTTGGCCGATTGCAAGGCGCTATTGGCGCTGCTCAGCAGGTCCTCAAAAGTCCTCTTGTGCTCGGTCACCGTCACCACGCCGAAGCTGGCGGTGATTTTTACGGCCAGCGGCCCGATATGGATGACGATGGCGGCAATTTTCCGGCGCGCCTTCTCGGCCACCACCATTGCCGCCGCCAGCGTCGTGGCGGGCAGGATCAGCGCAAATTCGTCTCCTCCCAGGCGGCCTATCACGTCGGTGGCCCTGGTGGCGTCACGGCAACATTGGGCGACTGCGCACAGCATCATGTCGCCGGCGTCGTGGCCGTACTCGGCATTGATCTGCTTGAAATGGTCAAGGTTGAGCGTCACTACCGACAACGGCTGCACATAGCGCTTGGCGCGCGCGACTTCGTTTTCGCCACAGGTGCTCAGGAAGCGGCGGTTATTCAGCTTGGTCAGGTCGTCGATGTGGATGATTTCCTCCAGCTTTTCGACCGCATGGATCAAGGCGGACTGGTCGGCATAGGTGAGCATCCTGCCGCCGCCGGGCAAGGGGACGCACTCAAATTTCAATACCCTGTCGTCGGCCAAGGTCAGCAACCTGGGGCCGTCGTGCCCGGCCTTCACCTGGGCAATGCGGTCGGCTACATAGCTGCCGAGATGCTGAGGCGAAATCGGATAGGCGCCGGTGCGCGACCCGTGCTGCATCAGGGTTTCAAACGTATAGGCCTCGCCTTCAACATATTCCGGCAAGGCCCACATTCTCCTGAAAGCGCGGTTGATGAAGCAGGCTTGCAGATCGTCATCCAGCAGGACTATCCCGTATTCAACGAGGTCCAGCGCATCGCGCAAGCTTTCCAGCCAGTTATCCATTTTATTTTTATCGCCAGGTTGAAAAATCCGTTTATCCGGGATGCCGCCAGGTGCCTGTTATCCAGCTATACCGGGCGGCTTCTTGTGAACAAGAGCGAGTCGACTATATATCAGGGCTTACGCAAATATGAGGCGTCGCAAGTCCCCCAGCGTCGTCCTCGCGCGGGAATGACGTGGTGAGTCTGAATCCCTTGCCCGAGATAGTTCTGTGTAAGCCCTCTATATTACTACTGCACTCTCCGGTCCGGCAAAAGAGTTGGGAAACGAGGCAGGCTCAATTCTGGCCTGTCTACGGTTGTGCCGATGCGACAGGCTTGTCGGTGTGGCCGTTGCCTTTCAGGTGCGCATCCAGGAATGCCAGTATCTTGCGGTTCGCCTCGATCTGGTTTTTCTTCTTGGAAAAACCGTGCCCTTCATCGGCAAACACCACATATTCCACCGGCACGCCGTTATTCTTCACCGCCTCGACGATTTCGTCGCTCTCCGGCTTGATCACGCGCGGGTCGTTGGCGCCCTGGATCACCATCAGCGGCGCGCGGATTTCCTTGGCGTGAAACAGCGGCGACGTGGCGATCAGGCGCTCCCTGTCGCGGACGGGGTCGCCAATTTCTTCATACAGCGCGTTGCGGAAAGATTCCCAATACGGCGGTATGCTTTCCAGCGTGCGCAGCCAGTTGCTGACGCCGAAAATATCGATGCCTACCTTGAAGGCCTCGGGCCGGAAGGCGAGGGCGGCCAGGGTCATGTATCCGCCATAACTGCCACCTATGATGCCTATCCGTTCAGGATCGATATAGCCCAGGCTGGCCAGGTAGGTTTTGGCTTCCACGCAATCCCATAATGGTTCGCGGCCGTGCCTGCGGTCGTCGGCCGCGTAAAAGGTCTTGCCGTAGCCGCTGCTGCCGCGATTATTGATGCCCAATACCGCATAGCCGTGGTTCACCAGGTACTGGATCTGCGCATTGTAGCCGCGCTTGGTTTGTCCGCCCGGGCCGCCGTGCACATAGACCAGCGCCGGCACCTTGCTATTGGCAGTAGCGCCGTGCGGCTTGTAATAGATGGATGGCACTACCATGCCGTCAAAGGATTTGAAACGCACCACCTGTCCGTCGACCAGGTCGGCCGGGTCGATTTCCTTGTTCAGGCTTTGCGTCAGTTGCTTTAGCTGCTTACCCTTGAAGTCATACACAAATAAGTTGCTCGGGGATTGGTCTCCGTTCACGTAAAAAGCCATGCGGCCGCCCTTGCCGGAGAAGCGGATGCCGCGTATCTCGCCCTTCGGCAGCTTCGGCAATTTAACCGCTTCTTCACGCTCGCCTTCGACCAGGCGTATGGCGGTGCTGCCGTCCTCATTCACGCCGGTGACGCGGAAGCGTCCGTCCTTGGAGTAATAGGTGAACACGATATCCCAGTCCGCTTTTTCCACATCCCTGAAAATGCCGCTGGCCAGCTCATAGCTTCGCAGTGTGGTGAACTCGCCGTTTTCATTGGTGGTGAACAGCAGGCGCTGCGATTTGGGATCGAAAGTGCTGGCGGCGTAGTTGATCGTGCCCATGTGCGGCGTCAGGTGTTTCAGCACTTTGTTGCTGATATCGTACAGGTAGACGTTGCTGTCGGAAGAAGTGTTCTGTTTATCCAGCGCTATCCAGCGCTGATCGCGGCTGATGCCGGCGATTTCATAGCCTTCCTCATTTTTAAAGACGAGTTCCCGCGCAAAGTCTTTTGCGCTGTAGCGGTACAGGTCGAAATATTTAGGATCGCGCTCATTGGTGGTAATGAAGAAAGCCGCACCGTCCTCCGACCATTGCACGAAGTTGGCCTTTAATTTGTCGCCCGGCGTGATGTCTTTTTCGCTGCCGTCTTCATTGCGCACATACAGGTGGTTGTTTTCGTCGCCCCCTTTGTCATGCGTGAACATGATGCGGTCGTCGTGCGGGAAGTAGCCGACCGCAAAGGTGCTCTCGGTAGTGGATTTGGTCAGTTGTTCCGGCTTGCCGCCGGTAACCGGTATCGAAAAAACATTAAAGATGCCGGTTTCATTGCTGCTGTACAGGATGCGCTTCTCGTCGGCGCTGAAGGAGGCGCCGAAGATGGACGTGGTCGCCATGAACTGCTCTATCGTGTAGCGTTTTGCAAGCTTGGCATCGGATTTGCCTGCCGCCTTGCTGACGGGCTTGGCTGCCGCGGTTGCCGGCTCCTCGGCCCCGACGCACGACGCAGCCAGAAGGCCTAGCGCGCCCATGCAAAGAGCAATCAGCTGTTTACTCAAAAACGATGACCCCATGTCGTTTCCCTCGCAGTGGATTAATGGATGTTACGTTCAGTTTGAAGATATTAGCGAAAAAAAGTTCAAAAACGACAATATCCAGGGTTTATATCTTACCTTTCAGTTCAAAACTTGCCGTTCATCAAGAATGCGCCAAGCCTGATATCATGCCGGCTGGCCGGCATTGGCCAGCTTTTTTTTTGAGGAACAAGGAATGAATTTACGTCTGTTGACGCTAGGCGCCGCACTGGTCACGAGCCAGGTGCTGGCGGCCGATGCGCCGGCCGCCGCCAAGGCAGCGCGCGGTTTTACGGTGGAAGACATGGTCAGCATGGAACGGGTGGGCAACCCGGTGCTGTCGCCGGATGCAACGCGCGTGGTGTACACCGTGCGCTCCACGGAATTGGACAAGAATCGCGGCCATACCGAAATCTGGATGCTGGACCTGCGCGAAGGCAAAAATGCAGGCAAACCGGTGCCGCAACGGCTGACGCAAAGCGAGGCCAGCAATACCGATCCTGAATGGTCGCCCGCCGGCGACGCTATCTATTTCCTGTCGGCGCGCTCCGGCAGTTCCCAGGTGTGGCGCTTGCCGCTTGCCGGCGGTGAGGCTGCCAAAGTGACCGACCTGCCGCTGGACGTGGATAATTTCCGCCTGTCGCCCAAGGGAGACAAGCTGGTGCTGAGCATGGCCGTGTTCCGCGATTGCGCGGACCTGGCCTGTACCAAAAGCCGCCTGGATGAGCAAGCGAAAAACAAGGCCAGCGGCCGCATCTATGACAAGCTGTTCGTGCGCCACTGGGACGTGTGGGCAGACGGCCGCCGCTCGGTGCTGTTTTCCGCCAAGCTGGATGCCGATGGTCGCCTGAGTGCGGCGCCGGTCAGCCTGTCCGGCACGCTGGACGGCGATGTGCCGTCCAAGCCTTACGGCGATCATGAGGAATACCGCTTCAGCCCAGACGGCGCCAGCATCGTGTTCTCGGCCCGCATTGCCGGCAAAACAGAAGCCTGGTCCACCAATTTTGATATCTACCAGGTGCCTGCCGCAGGCGGCCAGGCGCCGCGCAACCTGACCGCAGACAACCTGGCCTGGGATACGCGCGCGATCTATTCGCCGGACGGCCGTACGCTGGCTTACCTGGCGATGACACGCCCGGGCTTCGAGGCAGACCGTTTCCACCTGGTGCTGATGGACGTGGCTACCGGCAAGAAACGCACGCTGGCCGATAGCTGGGACAGGTCGGTGGCCGATTTCGTCTGGGCGCCGGACGGCAAGAGCTTGCTGGCAGGAGCCGACGACCTGGGCCAGCACAAGCTGTTTTCTATCGCCGTCGCCGACGGCAAGGTCACGCCGCTGACCGACAAGGGGGCGGTGAACGGCTATGACGCGCAGGGCAAGACGATCGTCGTTTCTTACGGCAACCTGGGCGCCGGCGCGCAATTGTTCAAGCTGGTACCCGGTTCGGACAAGATGCTGCAATTGACGCACCTGAACGAAGAAGCGCTGGCTGGTGTCCGCTTCGGCGACTATGAACAGTTCTCGTTTGCCGGCGCCAACGGCGAGACCGTGTACGGCTATGTGATGAAGCCGTGGAACGCCAAGCCGGGCGTCAAATACCCGGTTGCCTTCCTGGTGCACGGCGGTCCGCAGGGCAGCTTCGGCAATGAGTGGGGTTATCGCTGGAATCCGCAAACCTATGCCGGCGCCGGCTATGCGTCCGTCTTCATCGATTTCCATGGATCGACAGGCTACGGCCAGGCATTTACCGACTCCATCAGCGGCGACTGGGGCGGCAAACCGCTGGAAGACCTGAAAAAGGGCCTGGAAGCGGCCAGCAAAAAATTCCCCTGGCTGGACCGTGAGCGCAGCTGCGCATTAGGTGCGTCCTATGGCGGCTACATGATGAACTGGATACAGGGCAACTGGGCCGACGGTTTCCGCTGCATCGTCAACCATGACGGCGTGTTCGATACGCGCGGCATGTACTATGCTTCCGACGAGATCTGGTTCACCGAATGGGAAAACGGCGGTCCTTACTACAAGGCGCCGGAAAAGCACGAGAAGTTCAATCCGGTCAATTTCGTCACCAACTGGAAGACGCCGATGCTGATCGTGCAGGGCGAGTTGGATTTCCGCATCCCGACTACCCAGGCGCTGGGCGCCTTCACCGCATTGCAGCGCCAGGGCGTGGAGAGCAAATTGCTGGTGTTCCCGGATGAAAATCACTGGGTGCTGAAGCCGGCCAATTCCGTGCTGTGGCATCACACGGTCAAGGACTGGCTGGACCACTACCTGAAACCTTGATCGCTGCCATGTTCTAAACAGGGTGGGCGGCTCCGCCCGCCCGAGCACCGCTGATCCGCACAGTGCGGATCAGCGCTTGCAAACTGCTCAGGTCCAGAGAACCAGTTTGCCGCCCTCCTTATCGCAAAAGCTGCCGATCACGATCATGATGAAATCGATCAGCACCCAAATGCCAAAACCGCCGAAGGTCACCAATTGCAGTACACCGGTGCCTATCTTGCCTACATAGAATCGATGCACTCCCAGGAAGCCCAGGAAAAAGCATAGTATTGCGGCCGGCAGAATCCTTTTTTCAGAGACCGGCCCGCTGATGCCTGGACGCTGTGGCGCCCCGCATTGCGGGCACGAAATTGCCGTTTCATGTATCTCTTTGCCGCAGCCCCTGCAATACACCATTGTCATAGTTATTCCTTTGAGTTTTATTTTAATTTATTAAGGCTTACGCAAATATGAGGCGTTGCAAGTCCCACAGCGTTGTCCTCGCGAAAGCGGTGAAGCGGGAGGTTTCGAGCAGCATGCTGCTCCCTTGCAGGGCGCACACTGGCTTGTAAGCCAGTGCCGTTCCGCAGGCAGACGGCATGCCGTCTGAATTCCCTGCTGCACCCTGCGTAACGACGTTCCCTTGCAAGGGAACGTTCCTTCCCTACAGGGACACAGGGGACCCCATTACCGACTCCGGCAAAAAATGGATTCCCGCTTTCGCGGGAATGACGCGGCGAATCAGAATTCCCTGCATGAGATAGTTCTGCGTAAGTCCTATTTATTAATGTTGCATTAATGAATGTACCTGACACTTGGTTTTTCGGCAAGTCGTTCACCGCCTGGCTGCATGTAACGACAAACCCAGCAGCGATGCGGCACGGTCAGCGAACTGCAGTCTGCCGGAACGCCGCCAGGGTGTGCAGCAAATTGCGCGTGGCGCCGTCTACCATCGCCGGCGGCCGGTGTGCGATGCCTATGTGGCGCACCAGGGCCGGCTTGAGCGGCACTATCTGCACACCCTGGTGCAGGTCGATTTTTGCCGGATGCTCCAGCGGCAGTACTGCGGCGCCATAGCCTGCGGCGACCAGGCTTTTCATGGCCTCGGTATAGTTCAGCTCTATCCGCGCACGCGGCGCATATCCTGCGGACGCGAACCAGCCCATCGTCAGTTCATACATGTGCGTGCTCGGATCGTTGAAGATCAGCGCTTTTTCGGCCAGCCATTGCGGTGTGATGCGCTTGGGCGCAGGCCAGCGCGCCGGCAGGTACGCCATCATCGGGTCGCTGCGCCAGTGGGTCAGCACCAGCTCTTTCGACGGCGACTGCGGGGTCGCCACCAGGCCTATGTCCAGGCTGCCCTGGTGCAGCCGCGCCATGGTCTCGCTGGAGCCGAGTATGTTGACCTCGACGTCGATATCGGGATAGGCGTGCTGCATGGTCTCTAGCACTTGCGGCAATAAATGCACCACCACGCCGGTGGAGGTTCCGAGCCTGACCCGGCCTGTGCGGCCTGCGATCTGCTGTTTCACCGCGTTCAGCGCTTCGTCGGCATCGCGCAGCAAGCGCCGCGCACGCTCCACCAGGGTGACGCCGGCGGCGGTGGGCAATACACGCCGGCCGCCGCGCACCAGCAATTGCGCATTGACCCTGGCTTCCAGTTCGCTGATATGCAGGCTGACGGTCGGTTGCGCCAGGTGCAAAGCGTTTGCCGCCGCGGAAAAGGTACCCAGGTCGACAATCGAGACCAGGGTGCGGAGCTGGTCCAGGCTAAGTTCTCTCATCAGCTTTCCTGATAGATGTGATCATAAAATCCAACTTCCCTAATTTTACCTGAACAGGCACCATGGAGCATCCGAATACAGGAGTGCGACCATGCTATTCAAACTGTTCACCGTTCTTTGTCGTCCGCTGCTTGAGCGCCGGCGGCGGAGTTCTGTGCACGCGCTGCAACTGCGCGCGATGAGCGATCTGGAGTTGCGGGATCTGGGAATGGGGCGCAGCGAAATACCGGCCATGCTCAGCGCCGAGGCACAGCCACATGCAGAAGAAAGCTGGGGAAACCGGCCCTAGGCCCTGGATGCCAACATCGGTAGTATCAACGTCACTATCAGGCCGCCGCTGTCACGATTGCCAAGGCTGATCCTGCCTCCGTGCGCTTCGATGATTTCCCTGGCCAGCGCGAGGCCCAGGCCGGTGCCGCTGCGCTTGGTGGAATAGAAGGGCACCAGCGCATTGGACATTACCGCGTCGTTCATGCCGCTGCCCCTGTCCATCACTTCTATGCGCACCAGATGCTGGATACGGCGTATCGCCAGGGAAATCTCCTCCAGCGCGGAGCCGGATTCATGCGCATTCTTCAGCAGGTTGAGCAAGGCCTGTTCCATCTGCGCGACGTCGAAACTGATCGTATCCTCCGGCAATGGGGCTGCCAGCGTGAATCCGATCTGCGATTGCAGGCCGGCGACGAAGTTGGGCCAGTCCGTGTTTTCTATCCTCGGCGTCGGCAGTTTGGCAAAGCTGGCATAGCCGTGGATGAAGCTTTCCAGGTGGCGGGTGCGCTCTTCTATGGTTTGCAGGATTTCCGGCAGGCGCTCCGTCTGCCCGCGCCTGACCAGTTCAGCGCCGGAGTGGGCCAGGGAGGCGACCGGCGCCAGCGAGTTGTTCAGCTCATGGCTGATGACCCGTATGACCTTTTTCCAGGTCTGCACTTCCTGCCGGCGCAGTTCTACCGTCAGGTGGCGCAGCAGCAGCAATTCATGGCTGCGGCCGTTCAGGCTGAAATTGCGGCGGGCGAGGTGGTACACCTCTTCCTCTTCGTCGCTGCCGCCGGTATTTTCCGGATTGTCCCTGGGATTGACGGTGAACAGGCCGTCGCCGCCTTTGTCTATCGCCTCGCGCAGGGAGGCTGATGCGTGCTGCAGGATCTGCTCCAGCGTATGGCCCTCCAGCTTGCGGCCCTGGTTCAGCAATTGGCGCGCGGCGAGGTTGGCAAACACGATGGGGCCGCGGTCGGAGATCAGCAGCATGGCAACCGGCGTGTTTTGCACCATGGTATCCAGCAGCAGTTCACGCTGCATCAGGTTCAGCCTTTGTTCGCGCAGTACGCTGCCCAGCGCATTGTGGGCTTCCACCAGTTCATCCAGTTCATCCCGCCTGTGCCAGTGCAGGCCAAACGAGTAGTCGCCATCCTGGTAGCTGATCACGGTGCCGCCCAGCGCGCGAAACAGCGCCAGCATGGGGCGCAACTGGCTGCGCACGAGCGTGATACCCACAGGCAGCACGATCAGCACGGCGAGCAAGGCAGTCAGCGCAGGTTCTTGCGGCAATACCTTGACCAGGGCCAAAGTGACTGCCACCGCCAGCACGACCAGCAAACCCGCGAGCAGGGAAAAGCGTGCCGCCAGCGACAAAGGGATGCCGTGTTTGGTTTTGTGCTGGCTAGGGGAAGAGCTGCTCATCCGGCCCTGCTGATGCCCAGCCTGTCCATGCGCCGGTATAGGGCCTGCCGGCTCAGACCCAGTTCTGCGGCGGCCTGGGCGACAATACCGCGCGCCTTGGATAGAGCCTGTTCCACGGTTTCCCGGTCCAGTTCCACGTCGATGGCAGCGGCATTGGCCGCCATGCTGGCAACAGGCGCGGGCAGGCCCAGGTCGGCGGCCTTGATCTCATTGCTTTTGGCCAGCAAGCCGGCGCGCTGCATCACATTTTTCAACTCGCGCACGTTGCCGGGCCAGCTATGCCGCTGCAACGCGGCCAGCGTCGTCGCGTGCAGGGTTTTGCCGGGGCCGAGGAAGTGCTCGGCCAGTGGGATGATGTCAGCCGGCCGCTCCGCCAGCGGCGGCAGGTTCAGTTGGATCACGTTCAGCCGGTACAGCAAATCCTCGCGGAAGCTGCCGCCCCGGATCATCGCAGGCAGGTCGGCATTGGTGGCGCTGATCAGGCGCACCTTGACCTGGCGTTCGCGGTTGGAGCCCAGGCGCTGGAAGCGGCCCGTCTCCAGTACGCGCAATAGCTTCATTTGCCCGGCCAGCGGCAGGTTGCCTATCTCATCGAGGAACAAGGTGCCGCCGTCCGCCGCCTCAAACTTGCCGTCGCGC
>Ga0207092_1022_pt1 | contig 35641 bp, 37 predicted proteins | sample Alteio_BWMinHeat_48_FD_153533 | JGI IMG/M metagenome (GOLD analysis project Ga0207092, IMG submission 153533) | Enriched cells from forest soil in Barre Woods Harvard Forest LTER site, Petersham, Massachusetts, United States -... | ecosystem: Environmental > Terrestrial > Soil > Temperate forest >... | reverse complement strand
ATAATCGCAAGCTCTAACTTGCGGATTCCATCGTAGACTGTTTTGGTCGTCAAATTCCTGTTCGATTGTCCTGCGTTTTTTTTCTCCGCGAGAAGCGCAGCTACGATCAATATGGGCGCTGCAAGATTGATTGCCTTGTCTTCGTGGCGCCCCTGCAGGCCTGCTCTCTGTGCTTCACGTAGGTCCCTTCCAATAAGTCTGAGCCAACCATCCGGCAAATTTTTAGGCATGGCGGCTTCCGGTCCTTGCGACAAAATTTCATCGGCAAGCTTTTTTAGGTCGGTTTCAGGAAACGTATTTATCTTCCGAGGCTCAAATATCGTTTGCTCTTTGGTATTGGTCGTAATCATAAAGTGAGAACGCTAAATCAGCGTAGCCAAAAAGCACGCAATACTAAGGAAGTCTTAATACGGAGTCAAGCCAATATTAAGAAACTCTTAGTATGGCAAAAGAAATTAAGACAAAAACCGTATTTTCCGTACGCTTGAAGCAAGCACGGCTACGTGCCGGCTTTACCCAAATTGAACTGGGCGTTTTGGCTGGCATAGAGGAATTTTCTGCCAGTGCACGGATTAACCAGTATGAGCGCGCAACACACGCACCTAACTACGGCACCGCTGAAAGACTTTCGGTTGCGCTCAATGTGCCAATCAGTTTTCTGTTCGAATCGGATGATAAGCTCGCAAGTATTATCCTTATCGCTGGGCAACTTACCGCAAAAAATCAGGATAAATTACTTGCGGCGGCGGAAGCCATGATTTGAACCATCAAAAAATGGAGCATGGCCTACGGTCGTAATGCATTGAAAGGCATTTGATCATCTACCCGGTTTGTTCATTGTTCTCGAATCCGCCCCTGATTCAAATCCAGTTTTTTTATTTTCGCCCACAACGTTTTGCGGCTGATCCCGTGCAACTTGGCGGTCTTGGAAGCGCTTGAGTCACACCGAATGAGAGCACGGTTGATGTGGTGCCTCACTGGAAGTTGATTCTGGCATAGCATCTGTCCCCGGGGGAGCTATGTCACATATCTCCTTTTTTTACTCTCTCCCATTCTTCTTTGAGAATTCGTTGAAGATGCGCGACGACGTTGTCGCGGGCAACGGCAAAATTTTTCTTTGCTAATGCTATTTGTTCGTGCGTTTCGTTCTGCGGTGGATCTGCGCATGCGTCTGATAGCACGCCGAGTAAGCGAACAAACTCATTATGAAACTTTTCCGTGGGATTCAGACGTAACTTGATTCGTATCCCGAGTTCAAAAGCCCGCTTGTTAGCAGCCGCGAATTCCTCAAAATTCAATTTTTGATCTTCGATGGATAGATCTGGCGGAGGGCGACGCAACTCTTCCAAGCGAGCCATCAGAGTTAAATATTCGGCGGCATCTTTGCGCAATTCATCTATCCAGACCTGCCGCTTAGACGATATATTGTCCACTGCCTGCCTATGAGCGATAGATTTCTGTAGTTCCGCTTGGCGCTTTGCAATTCTCCACTGAATGATCGGGCCGACAACCAAAGCGATGAGCGCAACAAGGGCTAAGACGACCTTGTTGAATTCATCGGCGGACACAGCTTGTAACAGGTCGACGACATCGCAGATGCTCATAGTCTGTATGTTTCAAGAGTGGGAAAGTGTTTTGGTGCCTGGCCCGGAAAGGCAATGGCGGGAGCTGCAAAAGCACTCCACCTTATTATGTAGGCTATTACTGTAGTCTGGCAGGCATAGAGATTCATTCTCCGGCCGGTGTTAGACACGCACTGGGACATCGATGCGTTGCGCCAGATCCTGGCTAATCCAGTTTTCCGCTGCCAGAAGCCGCCTGCCTTCTTCATATACATTTGGGTTCCCGTCTAAGGAGCGCAACGTCACTGCAATGACGACGCGCAGTGGCTGCGCCAGCGGTGGTTCAAAGGCACGACGAAGAATCGTTGCCTGCAGGCCCCACATTTGTCCTGCGACGCCCTTTGAAAAACGCCGGCGATAGATCTTGACCGGGGACCATTTTCCACCATGTTCTACTTGTGCCTCTTCGAAACCGGTTGTGCCCAACTCTCCTTCGACTGGCACGCATCCATGAAAGGCTAGGCCGCCGTCCTTGGCGCCTGGCGAAAATGTACCAAACCCAACGTCGACGTTAAATCTGACATACTCCGCCCCAGCCGAAGGATTCAACGGAGGTGCATAGACTGCTGTAATGATCACTTCGGCCCGAAGTTTGCCCTCATGCAGGAGCGATGGAGGAATCGGGTACGGCGTTTTTCGCCATTTCATCGTATCGACAATGTCTAACTCAAAAAGCGTCGTAAAACTCGAATCCGAGTCATAAAGGACCGCACCAGGATCGCCGGGAAGCCCCGCGCCATAATAGCGCCTGTCAAAGGCTGTGCGCTCAGGGGAGTTTAGTTGAGCGCTATGAATCATCAGCGCTTTTACCATCGTGGGAGAAACGGCCACATCATACGGGCGTCCCGGAAGCGCCAGTGCCTGCCAAGTGCGGGCAGCCATAGCTGCGGCTATCGGCGAAGCATAGCTAGTCCCACACCCGCACGGAAATTGGACACCCGGCGCAAGTACATGCACGCCAATGCCTGCAGAATCCATATTTGCATCAGCATTGCCGCCGACGTGTACGATATCCGGCTTTGGCGTGAACACCGGACCAGGTCCTCGGCGTGAATACGGCGCAGGTTCGTCGGTACGCACTAGGCTTGCTGCGCTTTCTCTGTGAGTAACAGCGCCGATCGTAAGCGCTCGGACTGAGTCGCCGGGGCTTGATATACGGTCCGACAGCAACGTGCCGTTGGTTGGCCAGCCGCGCCTTGGTGTATGCACGTAATTGCCGGCAGCAACGATGAACAGGACGCCATGCGCGTCGCTCAACGAGTCAAGTTCGCGTCCGAAATCGCTGAACTCGTCGTCAGCGATCTCTGCCCCGCCTAGGGAGAGATTCCACACCTTAATCTCAGGGTGTTTGGGAATCGCTTCACGCAGTCGAAGAATCAAGTCGGACTGGGGAGCACCATTTACTTCGAGCGCGCAGACGTCATGGATACGGCATGCTGCGAGAGGAAAATATGGATGGCTTCCGTTCATACCCGAACTATCCACGATGAGAGAGCCAACAGCCGTTCCGTGCACATAGTCAGTGTCGGGTGGAAGAACATATGGATCGCGGCTTGCCACCCAAGGTGCCATCGGCGCGGACCTAGGATCGATACCAGAATCGAACACGGCGACAATTGGTAAATCGGGTGCAGGAGGGACGGCTGTGAAGCGTGGGAGAACAGGTACAGCGGCGGCAGTAGGAAGGATTCGTGGTTCCGGCATGATTTTCCGCACACCTTGAAACTGAACGATAGCCGTGAAGGCCAGCTGCGTCATTGCGTCGTTCATTTCGACCAAAAACAAAGGCGAACCGATCCTCTGCGCAATCGATGAAAAAGTCAAACCATGGTAACGAAATAATTGCTTCAATCGTTCCAAGACTAGACTTGTCATTGCTTCTGACTGATGCGAGAAGACTCTGATCATCAAGCGCCGGTTGAGATTTTGAAGCGCTTGCAAGGCTTCGGGCAATGGCAGTTGACGCAGATTTCCGGGAAGGCGGTGCTGCGCGTCCCAAGCTTCGAACTCTTCCACTGCACTTAGGTTAGCGCGAATTGCTTTCGTATTGCGCTGTGCAATCACTGTTTTAAGTTGTGCCAGGCTTACGGGATCGACGGCGACCAGCATTTCATTGATCTCGCCATGACCAGCCTGGGGCATGTTCGCCTCTGAGATCAGATCAAGAGGCCGGTGCGACTTTGCGACGGCGGCAGTGCGTAAGCGGATGACCATGACCCCAGGAACATCAGGAACTGCTTGGGCCTCGGCAGCAATTACGTCGAAAGCGTTGTCCACTGAGACTTGCAGCTTCTGGCGTAACTTTTCAGTAACAGGAACCAATTCTCTCCCGCCCCCCCCCCGTAGTGCTGACGCCGGAAAGATCGTGCGCCTGATACGCAACGTGCGCGATCGGATTGCTGGTCCTGTGGCTACCTCTTTCGGGTCGGTTTGCCTGAGTTGCCATGATCTCCTTGGACGAGATGGTTTATTTGTCTTGTTGATACATTATATAAACGCGCGAGTTCTCTGAGGGAAAATATTTTGGTATCCCATTGACGAAGCCACTGAATCTCGTCTCCGAGTGATGCCAATATCTGGCCTTGGGCCAAAGCCATGGCAAGTGCCAACCTCCGAAAAAGTTCGCCTTCATCTACTTGAGGCCGACCACCCAAGATTGCATGGCGCTTGGCATCCATCGCAATCTGCTCGATCAGGGCACCAGATGCGCCTGCAGATTTTTCCGTGATCGCGCTCCAATCTAGGCTATCAGGGACGAAGGCGCCCAGCATTGAAGCCCACATTTCGCGGCGCAATTCTTGGTCTGGAAGCGGTAATGGAACCTGGAATGGAAAACGGCGCCATACCGCCGCGTCAAGCAAGCGCTCATGATTCGATGCCGCCAGCAGGACAGTGTTTTCAGACAGCGCGTCGATATTCTGCAACAAGGCAATCACTACCCGCTGCAGCTCTCCAACGTCTCGTTCGTTGCCACGTGCAGAGGCAAGCGCGTCGAATTCATCCAGAAACAGGACGCATGGACGCTGCTCAACATAGTCGAACACGCGCCTCAAATTCTTACTGGTCTGCCCCAGCAGACTACTGATCAGCGTGTCGCAACGCACTGTTAATAGTGGCAACCCCAATTCGCCGGCAATCCACCGCGCCGATTGGGTCTTGCCGGTCCCTGGTAGTCCATAAAGCAACAACCGCAATGGCATTGCCGCGTGCGCAGCGCGCAACCGGTCATAATGGCGAACTGATTGTAGGAAGTCGGTGATACGGTTGGCGGTCCCGCCCGGCAGATATAGCGTGACACCACCCTTGGTAGGGATGCTCACATCGACAGTATCTAATCGACTTTCAAGGTCAACCGGGAGACCAGCTCCGATTCTGGATGCATCTTGCGCATGCGCGATCGCCGTAGGCGCTCGGGCTAGCCGTTCCCTTATCCGGCTCGCCATTTCGCGTTCCCCGTCTTGCTCCAATTTGTCGGCCAGAAGGCCGGCATAGTTGGTCGACATGGTCGCGTTCGACTTAAGCGCGCCGTCGAGAATTTTGAGTACTTCAGATAAATGGGGGAAGGACATTGAGACAAGATTTCCACAGAATGATTCAGATATTTCGCTTATCGTAACGCAAAATCTCATTTCTGTGCCGGATTTCTGTCAAAGCGTTTCAGGTTGAGTCCAGATGCCTGGCTCATGTTAAATTATGGTTTTGGCAATCATGAAGTGTATCCCGTCAGTGATCTGTTTTATGTCCCAGAACGCTCAACATGACGAACAAGGGAAGAACCGGTAGCTCATCATTAATTGCAAGCACTGCAATCGATTGGGCTGCGCAATAAACTATCGTGGGTGCGTCAAACTGGCTCGGATGCGCGAATCCGTAAGCCGAAGGATAGTTTCGTCGAAGCAACAAAAAATTCTGGCGTTTAGACCCAGGGGCATGAGCTTCAGCTGTAGCTCGCACACATAGCGCAGCAATGAATGCTGGCCAAATTAAGGAAAATTTTATTGCACCGATGCTAGGACGGTTGTCCAAATCTAGGGGGCGAAATACTTCAGGCCAATCCTATAGGCATCGAAGCTCCGCGTTTTGTAAAACACAAACGTTGTTGAGCTGGCCAGGATGTACACCAGAACGATCTTGGTTTTTTCTATCGGCTCCAATTGACAGCAAAAACAACTTGCCACTGCAAACAACGCGAGAACAAGGACCGGGAGCATCATTATCACGCCGCCGATCCATATCCACTTGCTGAATTGAACCGTTTTGTTTCTAACCCACAAAATTCCAATCCAAGCCAAAAACCGAGCGTCGCGATCCGGCATTTGATACAGTTCCTTTTGCTCGAAAAACCATTGGCGCTGGCTTTCATTCGCCAGCCGTCCAAATTCTGCTCCAAATCGCAGCGTTTCCATATGACTACTGGACTTCTTGGCGGCTTCAGATATAACGCCGGAACCGGCACGGATGCTCATTTCTTCACATTTCAATAAAAGTCGATAGACACCCATAAGAAAAATCATGGACAGTGGCCGCGGCGCAGTGTGCTCGGAGATTTTTTTTATAAGCCTACGGCGGTAGAGCCATTTCTTATACTTCCCCAAAAATTCCAATCTTATACTTTGTACTCGGATTGGGAGGCAATCGTGGCGCGCAAAGCGGAACCAAACAATTCCTTACCAGGATTGAAGCCAACGCGGTGGCATCCGATCGTCAGGCAAGACCAAGAGATTCCGACGATCCACTTGATTCCTGAACAAATGAACGAGGTGGAAATAAGAACCGACCGAGCAACGGCATGTCAATTAGAAAGGAATCGCTCGTCGGATGAAGAATCCTCAACGATTTTATTTCAAATTTCCGGCCGATCGGACGAATACAATATTCCTAGAAAGTTGGATATTCGCCTAAAACCGACGCGCGAAGACATCCTCCGCGAAATGCTCAAGACTGCCTGCGCACAATAATCAAAAAAACGACAGTGTCTATTTGAGAGAGCGAGTTGGTTTAGCCACCAAAATCTCACGTAGCAGAATTTGGCCACGAGCGAGCGCCGCCTGCGCTGCTGGATTTGGCTTATCTTCGTGCATGTGACGAATGAAGCGGGCAGCATCTTGCCCGCTAAGTTCAATATGTCCGAAGGTACTCGTTCGAATGGTCATAATTTGCCGAAGCATTTCAAGGAATTATTTTTCTAGTATTATTCAAGCCAATGATCTCGCCAAGATTAGGTCGCGCGTGATGATTTGATCGCGACATACAATGACATAGCACGAAAGGATCGCCGCCGCCGATACCTGTAGCTATTCCAAGTTGACTACTGCATCATCCTTGATTAAGATTGCTTTAACACAGTCGCCACACGTCTTCCTCAACGGGGAAGGTCCTTCGAAAGAAGGCGTGCAAAAGGCGGCTTTTCTTATTTGAAAAGCGTGAACGCCGGTCATTTCGCCAAGCGGTACGGGAACATACCTTGCAACCACCGTTGGTATGACCATTTAGTCAGAAGTGCAGTCAATAGCATCCATACAATAGTTTTCAATACTCTCTTAGCCGTGCTGATCACAGTATAGCTTTACAAGTGCCATCAGGAAGCCTCGTTCTTTTGCTTTCAGCCTGGTCATCATCGCAGAAATACGCTGCGCCTCTTCGATTGGTTGTGGCGAAACCTCATCCAACAATTCCGAGATCGTCATTTCAAGCTGCTTGGCAAGCGTTTCGAGCGTGGCAAGCGATGGTGCTGTCACGCCCCTTTCGAAACGGGAAATTGTTTCGGTATCTACGTTGACTAGCTCAGACAATCGCTCCTGCGTCAATGCAAGCTCTTTGCGCCTTTCCGCAATATTTCGCCCTAACCGGGTAGTCAACTTAAGTGATTTTCGCTTATTCACAACATAATCTGCCGGATATTTTCCCAACAGAAATGGTTGACTCTTTACGCACAAGTAAGAAGGGCCTAATATGCCGACATTTAAGTCAACATATTATGTTGATAAATGACAATCCCCAAGCGATCCCCGCATCTGGTACTCGCAACGACAAGTTTAGGTGATATGGATGAGCAGTGTGAAATGCCCAGGATGTGCAAACTACGTTGTGCCGCGGCTCTGGCATTACACGCCCTTCTTTGCCGGCTCACTCCGCTATATGCGTACGCAGCATTTGTGCCCGATTTGTGGCATCTGCATGTATGAGTCTGGAGGAGGTATATCGACGAAGGGGAAAATAGCGATCAATTTGTTTATATTCCTTTTCTTGACCTGTATTTTTATAGCGATCGGTAAAGACAGCCTGGTTGGCACGATTGGACTCGGCGGCATTGGTCTCTACGCCATTTTTTTGGTGGGACGGCCTATTTTCCGTTCTACCCGGCGGACATGGCAGTTGCTAGTCAACATATTCAGCAAAAACCGTTGACACGGACGCGTAACAGTCCAAGCGGCTCGGAATTATTTCCCCCGACTCCGATTGCGAAAACGTAAGAACATCTCCTCCTTTCCCAGCAGCCGAAGGCATAAGCTCGTCGGGCAAATCAACAATTCCATCTCCACCACCATCTCAGGCGTCGGCAATGTGCAAGAAGAAACGTCTTGGTTTTTCCACTCACTGAAGCCAGTAGGAAATGCTTTGGCAGGAATTACAGAAATTCTGCATCGTTGTTCTTATCCGAAAGAGTGGACTATTCAGCGAAGTGAGGATTGGAGTACTGCGTCCAGGCCAAGACGATTTAATCTCCTATGGCATCGTAGTCAGAGGCACTTTGGCAGTTATGCAAGCGAACATCGACGGCCCTCTCCCGAAAACTCAATAACCGCATTCTGGCGCATATCTAGGAACGCTCGCATAGCATCGACCTTCGATTCTCCAAACAGAGTTGCGTACACAAGCTTCATTGCTACGATTAAATCACTGCACGACCTCCGAAGATATCGAAGATATGCAGTATCTAGCAATCGCTGACCAACCATAACGTGTCGATACCAGCTTGCCGACAAAAAAGCGCAAGCCAGGTAGCCGATTACGGAAAACAGAAGGGAATTAAACCTATGGATACCGAAGCCATCACCAATCAAAATTTGATGAGCACGGATTTCGCTCGCAAAGAAAGAATCGCTTTCTTGGAAAATATCCCACCCGACAGGCAACCCGGAGAGTCCAATGTGGCGCCAGACTTGCCTGACAACGCGGTCAGGAGAGGCAACATCTCGGCCATGGATCGATGTTCTCTCAAAGCCAAATCAACAGGTAGGCGCGGCTACCAGGCACTCTGGCGAGGCTTCAATTGCGCTTTGCGCCGGCTTCACGCCGCGAGCATCGATCTCGTCGTGTTCGTTCTTCGTCATCACCGGCCGCGCCGCGCAAATGACCAACTGCCTACATCGCAAGAAATATGACGGCACCCGTCAACGACCAAGGAGCATCCTATGAAAAAACAGCATCGTCTTCCCTTTATCGGCGTCCTATTGAGTGGCGCACTGTGTTTTCTGTTAATCCATTTCTGGCTCGCCGATTTCTATGCCTCACAAATGGAGGTCTCGCACGACATAGCATATTACTCATTGGTGTCGTTGCTGGTCCCGCTCATAGGATGGCGAGCGTGGCGCGCCGCCAGGGGGAAAGATGAGATCGCGAATTGGATTGAAGAGCGTTTCAAAAATTGAAGCGCGACTCTCATTCGTCAAAGTTGCAAACGACGAAGATTTGCTTACTTCGGTTCTGGTGGCCACCGGCGAAAATCTGGGCTGTGTATGCCCTGAACCAATATAAGACTGACCAGAAAATCGAACGCGCTTTAAACAGCGCAGCGCGATATTGCACATACTGCGGATCCGGGGAAATCCCTATGTCCGCGATTTTTTACAGAGCGTCGCCCATCCGGACGATGACAACAATCCAGGACTACATATGAAAACTTTCTTAGGCCACACCATTACCGTAATCGCTACCGCCCTCGTGGTTGGTTGCGCCAGCACCGGCGAAAATTTGCAAAGGTCGACGGCAACAAACATCGGAAACAATATCGATCCCGCCGATATCACTATCACGAACGTCGAGCGCAGCATGTCCTCGGTGAAGTGGCATGCTGCTGCCGGGGGAATAAGCTATAACTGCAGCGCAGATGACATGGTACGGCAGATCTATTGTTTAAAGAAATAACGCTCGAATTCTACAATCTGAGACAAGAAAATTCATCGGGCTACCGGTTGACATGTTAAACAGGGAGCCAATACCGCTTCCTGTTTTTTCGACGTCTGACCGATTTATTATCAGGTATCTGGATTGGATCAATCTATCGACGCGCTGCAGGCGTCTATCAGTGACATGCCTTTTGTGTGACTCTCGAACTCGACGCAAGCACTGCAATGACCTAATGAACCGACAATGCAAAGTAAATTTCGCCAGCTGCCTATTCCGCTTCCAGCGGAACAAGGCGCAGATTGCCGCAACATGCCCTACCTTCAAGTTGCGTAACTACAGCACCTGCAGCGGGTTGCGGCCAACGTTTCAGTTGCTATGATGAATTTAACGGCTTACGGCAAGCCCAGACTAATTTTTTTGACTATGAGGTGAATACCATGCACTCTCTTTACGTGTTGATTGCTATATGCGCTGTTTGTTTTTTTGTAGGCGAGCCATCGTCATCGGCAGAGTGGACAGATGAGGAGGAATGGGATGCAAGCCCCTTCAACAAAGAAGGGATGAACTACAAAGAGTAATATTCGGGAAAGTTGGAAACGGTAAATACGGAAGATGTGACGGGCCCGCTTGCGGGCAGTCAGGCACAGGCTATCGGGTGATGTCATGTCAAACAGCGGCAACGGCCATCCGTCATTTCCGAACGGCCGCGCTCCTGGCGAACTGTGTCGTTTCGAACAGGGTCGTCGCAAGAACGGCATTGTTTCGCGGCCGCGATGGATCGCTCAGGACCCGATACATCCCGATGGCCGAGTCGCAAGCGCACACAAAGGCCCGCCCAATGTGCATTAGATGTCGAGCGGCCTTGCAACACTTAGGCAACACTTAGGCAACATTTAGGCAACGCTTAGACAACACTTGGGCAACGTCTAGGTAACACTTTGAAAACACTTCAGAAACACTATCGAAACACTATCGAAACACTATCGAAACAGAATCGAAACATTTACTTTGCCCGTAAAGCACCTCTTCGGATTGACTCCTAGTGCGCACAGTCGGTGCTTGCACTGATTTTAATCTCTCACTATCGATTAGATTGGGAGCAGCGTCGTTGAACAGGCACTGGTGCACGTGTTCCTCAAAAGGATTCGCAGCACTATCGACAAAATATAGACGAATTGCCGTTCCCTCAATACCGCTCTGTAAAGCGGCTTCTCGACCGCAAATCCGCACCAGCTAAGGCACCTCATCGCCTACGCCCAAACAGGATACCCATCGATGCACCTATTCCCGCGCCCAAAACAGAGACCGCCACAAACTGAAGTGCTTGACAGCAACGATGTTGATCCTTAATATTATTCCTATCGCATTCGCGGCACGTTTCACAAAGCTGTTATATATCGACAGATATTTTTCGCAATCCACTGTAATAAATTGAACGTATCGTCAATTTATTACCCCTCCCGGAACTCCGGAACAATTCACTTCCTCTTACGACACTATTGCGATTTACATTTCGCAGGTGTTCCCTTTTTTTCTTCCGCAAATTAGCGCACAATCCTTGCGTGCCATTCTTCATTGCTCCCGCCGCTTTTCAAATCTTTTTTTGAAAACAAATGCAGGAGACAAGCACATCTCTCATTCCCAGGCACTTCAATAACTTCCTCACCAGGGAGCTTCCAACTTTGCATCCCCAAAAATTAGCAAAACAAGCAATCTAAGAGGCGTGCTCAGTCCCGGCCTCACTTCACCTTGGCGTGGAGGAATGGGGGCGAGCCGTGCCGCGTGCACGCCAGTGCCTGTCCGGGCTGCGGATCTTACAGGTAAGACCTAAATTTGTTTATTTGCTTGCCCTTGTTACCTAAAACTATGGAGAGAAAAAGTGAAGAAAATCACTGAGGCCGACGCCCAAGCCGACATTGATATGTTGCGAGAAGAAGACAAAATTCGTAAAAGATTACGAGCAGACCCGTGGGCCGATATGCGGCCGTACACGGCAGAAGTTCTAGCCTGGGCCAGATCCAGAAAGGGCTCGAAAACCGTCGTCAAGCGACTACTACTCCGTCACTTCAATTTAGATGTCAGCGAACATCGTGTGTATCACTTTGTGAAAAGCATCAACGACAACCTCTGGCCGCACAATCGCAAGAATTCAAAGGGAAATCAAAGCAATGGTTAGCTTCAGATCGCCGTCATCCCAAGCTGGCCACTTGGTTCGCAAGAAAGTCGTCCATAGAACATCGCGACTTCAATTAAAAGCCACCGGTGCGCAATTGATTACCTCGCTTGCAACAGAGCATAAATACACGGGCAATTTAAAGAGAGTCATCGAATGGCTCGAGCAGACGAAAAAAAAGAAGATTAATGACTTGACCGGCGACATTGCCACTCAATTTTTGGAAGAAAAAAGTAACGAGTACACACAGAAAACTCTGGATTCCTATAGACAGGCAATACAGATTTCACTCGGCCTGCAGTTGCGCCGTATCCCGAGCAAGAAGATCTCAACTCTCTTGCCAAGGGCATACCGGCCAGAACAAATACAGTTGCTTTGTAAATTTGCTGACGCTTCGCTGTGCCTGGCCATCAGAATTGCGGAATGCGCCGGTTTACGAGCGCACGAGCTTGACACCATCGCTACGCCCGACGATATGGCAGAAAGTCAGCGTCCTTGGTTGGCCGAACGATTTGCTGGCAGAAGTGGCATCCAAAAATATGTGGTTCATGGTAAGGGGGGATTGCGCAGAGCAGTTGTCCTCAACAGAGTTCTAGCGGATGAGTTGGAGGCGATGCGTTTACCGGCATCTATCGTAATTCGGCAGCGCGACATTAACTACGTCAAGCGATATGACATCGTCGGCGGGCAAAAATTTTCGCAGCAATTTTCAAAATTGAGTGCGTCGGTTCTTGGATGGTCATGCGGCGCCCATGGACTGAGGCATCATTTCGCACAGAGGAGAATGCGCGAATTGCAATGTTTGGGGTACGTGTGGAAGGACGCGCTGAGCATAGTCAGTCAGGAACTTGGACATTTTTCCATCAAGAATACGTTAGCTTACATGCGTTAGGAAGGATGCGCCAATGAAACGCGAAGCTATAATCATTTTAGACTCTGCCGGTACACCAAATTTTGATTTGATTGCTGACATTTTACTAGCCGAATTATTTTCAGCGTATGCCGTAAACAAAAAATCTAACAGCTATTATCAATTTAAAGTTGATCAGCATGCGAGGTCAATAAATGAATAAGATTGCATCAAGCCCGTTGTTTCTGACGCGCGAAGAAGTCAATGCACTGACAACGCGAGTTCAATATGCCGCTCAGGTAAAAGCACTTAGAGCAATGGGCATCGAGCATCGAGTTCGTCCCGACGGTAGCTTGGCAGTACTTCGCTCGCATATCGAACAAATATTCGGCGGAATTTCGAAAACAAGAAATGAATCCGTCAAAGAGCCAAATTGGGGAGCTTTAAATGCCGCGCGCACGTAATTCAGAAAACCGAGGTCTACCCACGCGATGGAAGTATGAGCATGGGGCCTATTACTATCAAGTTCCAGTTGGCCGAGAATCAGCATGGAATAATAAGAAGAAATTTCGGCTGGGTAGTTCTTTGCCGGAGGCCTACAGGACTTGGGCTGATCGCATCGGCACAATCGACATTGCAAAAACTGTCGGAGCACTATTGGATCGCTACGTGCTCCAGGTGATCCCCGAAAAAAAAGTCACGACTCAGAATCACAATCGAGTGGCGATTAAGCCATTGCGCGCGGTGTTCTCCGACATGCCGTTGATCAATATCAAGCCAATGCACGTCTATCAATATATTGACAAGCGCGGGGGCACGACAGGCGCACGCAGAGAAATTGAGATTCTCTCGCACGCTTTCACCAAAGCTGTCGAATGGGGCTACATTCACAAGCACCCCTTCAAGGGCGAAATTCGATTGAGAGGCGAAAAACCGCGCACACGCTATGTTGAGGATTGGGAAATAGTCGAGTGCCTGTCACTAGAATCCAAACGCAAGGTTGGCAGTGTACTTGCAGTACAAGCTTATGTCCGGCTGAAATTACTCACCGGCATGCGTTTGGGAGATATGCTGCGCCTCACAATGTCAGATATTCAGGATGACGGCATCCACGTCACCCCGGGTAAAACCGAGACTACTACAGGACAGAGCATCATCATTAAGTGGTCGGAAGAGCTAAACGCCGCAGTGGCCATGGCAAAGGCTGTGCGACCTGTAAAGTTGTCGCCGTTCTTGTTCTGTACCAGGGATGGAAAAGGGTATTTCAACGAAGACACCGGACGAGCAGGCGGTTGGGAATCTCTTTGGCGTGGATTCATGGCAAGGGTAATGACGGAAACGAAAATCACGGAACGGTTCACTGAGCATGATCTTCGAGCCAAGTGCGCAAGCGATGCGAAGACGCTCGAGCACGCCCAACAACTGCTCAGCCATGCTGACAGTAAAATCACGAAAAGAGTATACCGCAGGAAAGCTGAAGTGATTAATCCGCTTCGCTGAAATGCTGATTTGAATAGCGCAATCGAATTCTATAGCGCAAAAAATAAGGCTCTCACGCGGAGAGCCTTATAAATACTGGCGGAGAAAGGGGGATTCGAACCCCCGGTAGGCTATGAACCTACACACGCTTTCCAGGCGTGCGACTTAAACCACTCATCCATCTCTCCTGATTCGATTCACAGAGTGTTGCATCTGCGAAGCACGCAATTATAGCAGAACTTTTTTAAGCTATGAAGCTTTTATTGCACCAACTATTTTTTGCATTATTTGATGCAAAATAAGCAATCAACCGGCATCTTCGCCGTCGCAGGTGGAGTCCCTCCCCGGTGGCATGAACCTACACATGCTTGCAGGTTTTACAAAACGCGACATTCATAGATATAACTCAAACGTTATAATGCCGCACCATGAACTTACTAAAAACGCTGGCCACCATCAGTGGCATGACCATGCTGTCGCGTATCACCGGTTTGATCCGTGATGTTTTAATCGCCAGTGCCTTTGGCGCCACCGGACATACCGACGCCTATAACATCGCTTTCCGAATCCCCAATCTGCTGCGCCGCCTGTTCGCCGAGGGCGCTTTTGCCCAGGCTTTCGTGCCTATCCTGGCGGAATACAAATCCCAGCAAGGCATAGCGGCAACCAGGAACCTGGTTGACCATGTCGCGACGCTGCTGATCTGGGCGCTGGTATTCACCTGCGTCATAGGCGTGGTCGCTGCGCCGGCCGTCGTGTACATGGTCGCAACCGGCTTTCACTCCAAGCCGCAGATCTTCGACCTGGCCGTCGTGATGACCCGCATCATGTTCCCCTACATAGGCTTCATGTCGCTGGTGGCGCTCGCGGGCGGCATCCTGAATACCTGGCGCGAATTCAAAATACCGGCATTCACACCAGTGCTGCTGAACCTGTCGTCGATTGCCGGCTCGCTGCTGCTCGCACCCTTGTTGAAAGAACCCATCTATGCACTGGCGATCGCGGTATTCGTCGGCGGCGTATTACAATTGGCGATACAAATCCCCGCACTGATGAAAATTGGCATGCTGCCGGCGATGAATTTAAATCCCCTGCCTGCGCTACGCGATTCCGGCGTACGGCGCGTGCTGATCAATATGGGGCCGGCGATCTTTGCAGTGTCCGCATCCCAGGTCAGCATCCTGATCAACACCAATCTGGCGTCCCGCTTGCCGGAAGGCAGCGTGTCCTGGCTGTCGTATGCCGATCGCCTAATGGAGTTCCCTACCGCGCTGCTGGGCGTGGCGCTGGGCACTATCCTGCTGCCAAGCTTATCCAAGGCCAATGCGGACGGCGACAGCGGCGAATATTCCGCCTTATTGGACTGGGGCCTGCGGCTGACTTTTTTGCTGGCCTTGCCTTCCGCGGTAGGACTGGCAACCTTGTCCGAGCCGCTGACCGCCTCGCTGTTCCACTATCACCAATTCAGCGCCGGCGCCGTGCATGAAACCGCCAAGGCGCTGATCGCCTATGGTGCCGGCCTGATCGGCCTGATCGTGGTAAAGATCCTGGCGCCCGGCTTCTATGCCAAGCAGGACATCAAGACCCCGGTCAAGATCGCAGTGGGCGTGATGCTGGCAACCCAGTTGATGAACTATATGTTTGTGCCCAAACTGGCGCATGCCGGCCTGGCGCTGTCGGTCGGCCTGGGCGCGTGCATCAACGCCGGCTTCCTGTATATCGGCCTGCAAAGAAAGGGCATCTACAAACCGCAAAAAGGCTGGCTGCTATTCCTGATCAAGCTGGCGGCGGCGCTGTTTGTGATGGCTGGAGTCGCGCTGACAGTGGCTGGCCGCTTCGACTGGATAGCGATGCAGGCCACTCCCGTCAAGCGCCTGCTGGCGCTGGCGCTGGTGCTCATCAGCTGCGGCGTCGCGTATTTCGGCGCGCTGCTGATCATGGGCTTTCGGCCTCGGGATTTCAGGAAAGTGGCCAGGGTCTGATGGGATGCCGCTACGGCGACGAACAAGGCAAAGGCGTCGGCTCTTTGCCTTTTTATTTGGGCTCCGCCAAAAGTATGAATGAGACTAATCCGTATAATATAAGTCGCTGATTTTTCTTACCCCCTCTTCACAGCAGGGGATAACCGACATTTCCAGTAGATGGGCATTTCTCACCTCCAGATAATAAATTTTTACATACATGTCTTGCTCTCTTCTGGAGAAAATGACCAGGCCGTCACTACGCCTCTCGGCATCGACCTCGGGCCAGGGGCAATACACAGGATCTCTGGCGAAATGCGTCCGTTTGAACAGGTAGACGCCACCATCGTCAATTTTCACATCGCCAAAACTCAGGGTTTTTCCCGACTCAAGATCTGCAATTATTGCCATGGACAATGGAGTGCAAACGTGCGGCCACAAATGCTGCACAACTGCTATTGTTTTTCTTACACTCATGCCTTTGATATCGATAGAGGTTTTATCGTTTCCAATACGAATGATCATTTCTTTTTTCAAGATCCTGCCATGTTGGTCGTGGCGAGGCGCTCCGCCCCAAGTGATCCAGGTGATGTCCTTAAAATCCATCCACTGCTTTTGCCACTCAAATCCGGCTGAAAACAAACGGAATCTCTTTTTGAAAAAGATGCCGGCGCTGACTTCGGCAGTCGGACGCTCCTTACCAGAGGTGCCGCCGATGATTGTTTTATCGCCATGGTGCGGTACCCTGGTACCGGTTGCTTGCCGTACCCCCTCGGTAGCCGGCCCCGCCTTGTGCGCAGGATGCCCAGCGTCGGCTGGCTTGCCGCCGTGAGGGAAAGCTTGGCGAAGGCTGCCGCTGAACTCTATTTCGCCTGCCGTTTTACGGCCATAGACCGTGGTCTTGATATCGCTCTTTTGCGCAGTTTTTTCTTGTGCCAGGACGGCATCCTTGATCACCTCCCTACTGACCAGTTCATAGACAAATTCGGGCATGCCATCGAATAGCGCCTGCAGTACGTCGGCCAAATGGGAAGCCAGGTCCAGTCTATTATGCGCGGTAAGTAAGGCGACCAGTTCTTGGATATGTTGAGCGACAGTATGGCTGAGCTCATGCTCAAGCCCGTAGCCCCTCAAATTCAAGCGCAATTGTTTAGCTTCCGCGTCCCACTCTCGCAAGCCCCCAATCATGTGATCAAACCATTTTACAGTTGCTTCGGGCAGGAAGGCTCCCTCCTCTTCCTTCAGAAAATCTACATTCTCGATGAGTAGTGCCGCCTCACGACGCAAGAAAGCATCAGCCTTAGCCTCATACCTTTCAAATAGGTGTCCAATCAAGGGATAGCGTTCGCCCGCAGACACGTCCAGTATGATGGAGATGACTTCATCCATTTTCTCTTCAGGCACCATGTCGACCACATATCCCACGACATGGCGGTAGTAGCGCCCTTGTGTCAAAAGGCCGCTTTCGATATCTTCAATCAGTGCGACAGGCGGGAATCCGGCGGCCTCGCGCTCGCCGTTAATGGTGAGCATAATCTCGTTTGGATCCAGATCTTGAGCGTGCGTCGCGAGATCTAACATCGTGCAGGCTATGGCGTCGGCACTCTCGTCGGGTTCGAGCATTTCCAATAAGGCCGCAAGGAGGTTAGCCGAACTCAAAATCGGTAACTCGGTGATCGATACCAAATTGCGTTTCTTCCACCAACCAACATTGCTATGAATGTATTTTATAAAACTTGCGGTTTGGGCGACCGAAAGGCCCGGCACCCAAGACAGCTCTGCGGCCAGACGGAGATCCGGCTCGGCCAGCGCGCGGCAAGCCTCCTGATACCGGGCTAGTTCCTGCGTCCGACTGCTCGATTCGGCCTGTTCATGTATTTTTTGGAAATTGCCAACATTCGACGCATCCAATAAGGAAAAGGGATTTTCCAGGAGTTTGCTTTTACATTTGCGCACGCCGGTGCCATTAGCGGGCTCCGCCAGCGTTTGCTCATCCTCTTCATATTCCGGAATGAATAACTCGTCGGCACTGGATTCATCATGAGCTGATTCTTTTTTCGGCAAGCCTTCTACTATTTTCACGAGCCCATCCCGCGAAAAAATTGCTCGCGGCTCGCGCTCATCCATTCCCGGGCTCTTCCAGTAGATGTGGATGTCAAGCTTGCTTTCAACAACGCGCAGCTTGCCGCCGCAGCCAGGATGCCGGAAGGCGTCAATTTTTCCGCTGGAAAAATAATCAAACGCAGCTTCGGTCTCTGTGTTCGTCGAGCCGCAAGTAATGCATCGGCACCTGCTTCCTTTCCGCTCAATCGCAAACAATCTCCATTGCGTTTCACTCTTCAGGACTTCGCCGGCGAATTCCAGGTCGTCATGAAACACGTGCTCGTCAGTTTTACCGGTTTGCGCATAGTCCGCCAGCATTGCGGTGATGTCTTCCTGCGACACCGGTTTTTCTATCCAGGCAAAATTGGCGCAATCGTAGCACCAGGAAATGCGGTCCTTGACCGGCGCAACGGCGCCGTCGCCCAAGTCATAGACAATGCGTTTAAACCTGTATTGATTGGGATTGTATATGCCGATGAAATTACATTCATTGCATTCAATATGGCGATCACTCATAAGCATCCCAGGCAAAGTTTGAAGGAGAGACAGGTCAACTTAATTACCGTCAATCAATAGTTATCTCAATAATAACTCCACGCAGATAGCATTTCAACAAAAGCAGATAAAAAAACAGGCGGGGGACTCGCATCCCCTGCCTGTTTTTTTCAGATGAGCCAGATCTAGTTCTTGCCCTCGATCTGCTCCCACTTGTCCAGCGCTTCCAGCAATTGCTCGTCTATCTGAGCAAAACGCTCATTCAATTTTTTTGCTTCGTCGGCGCCGTTCTTGTACAGGTCTGCGTCGTTCAGGCGCTCAGTGATACTCTTCTGCTCGGCTTCCAGTTGCGCGATCAGCTTCGGCAGCTCGTCCAGCTCGCGCTGCTCCTTGTAGCTGAGCTTTTTCTTTGCCGCGGGTGCGGGCGCGGCTTTAACTTCCGCCTTGGCTTCGCTCCTGGCGGCCGGTTTGCTGACCGGCACGGTCGAGCGGTAGCGCTCCCAATCGGTGTAGCCGCCGATGAATTCGCGCCACTGGCCTTCGCCTTCGGACACGATCACCTGGGTCACCACATTGTCCAGGAAGGTGCGGTCATGGCTGACCAGGAAGACGGTACCCTTGTAGTCTTCCAGCAATTCTTCCAGCAGCTCCAGCGTATCGATATCCAGGTCATTGGTCGGCTCATCCAGCACCAGCACATTGGCAGGCTTGGCGAACAGCCGCGCCAGCAGCAGGCGGTTGCGTTCGCCGCCGGACAAGGACTTCACCGGCGAGCGCGCGCGCTCCGGCGCGAACAGGAAGTCGTTCAGGTACGACATCACGTGCTTGCGCTGGCCGTTGATCTCTACCCAATCGCTGCCGGGCGCGATGGTGTCGGCCAGGCTGGCCTCTTCATTCAGTTGCGCGCGCATCTGGTCGAAATATGCGATCTGCAATTTGGTGCCTTGCTTGATGGTGCCGCTGTCCGGCTGGTCTTCGCCCAGGATCAGCTTCAGCAAGGTGGTCTTGCCGGCGCCGTTGGCGCCGATCAGGCCCACCTTGTCGCCCCGCATCAGGATGGAGCTGAAGTCGCGCACGATGACTTTGTCGCCAAAGCTCTTGTTGACGTTTTCCAATTCGGCCACGATCTTGCCGGAGCGCTCGCCGGTGGACACATCCAGCTTGACCTGTCCCTGCTGATCGCGGCGCACGCTGCGCTGCACGCGCAATTCTTCCAGGCGCTTGACACGCCCTTCGTCGCGCACGCGGCGCGCCTTCACGCCCTTGCGTATCCAGATTTCTTCCTGCGCCAGAAATTTGTCGAACTTGGCGTTTTCCACTTCTTCCACTTCCAGCTGCTCTTCCTTGCGGGTCTGGTAGGTGGTGAAATTGCCAGGGTAGGAAGTCAGCTTGCCGCGATCCAGTTCGATGATGCGGGTCGATACATTGTCCAGGAAGCTGCGGTCATGCGTGATGAACAGCACGCTGCCCTTGAAGTCGCGCAGCAAACCTTCCAGCCACATGATGGAGCTGAAATCCAGATGGTTGGTCGGTTCATCCAGCAGCAGCACATCCGGCGCACTGACCAGCGCACAGGCCAAGGCCACGCGCTTCTTCATTCCACCGGACAAGGTGCCCATGATCGCGTCCGCTTTCAGGTTCAGCTTGTCCAGCGTGGTTTCCACCTTGTTGGTCAGGCTCCAGGCATCGGCCGCATCCAGCTTGACCTGGATGTCGTGCATGCGCTCCATCAGCGCATCGTCATTGTCGCCGCCAAACTGGCCCGTCAACTCCTCATACTCCTGCAGCAAGGCCTGCATGTCACCCATGCCGGACGCTACCGCATCGAACACGCGAAGATCGGCAGAAAATTGCGGCTCCTGCTCCACATAGGCGATCTTCAAGCCCTGCTGCATCACCAACAGGCCGTCATCCAGTTTGGAGGTGCCCGCGATAATCTTGAGGAGGGAGGATTTGCCGGTGCCGTTGCGCCCGATCAGGCCGACGCGCTCCGAGGTTTCCAGCGAAAATTCTGCATGATCGAGCAAGGCCACGTGCCCAAAGGCCAACTGGGCATCGCTAAGAGAAATGACTGCCATAAATACTTAATTACCGGTTAATACGGTCAAAAGAGAGCGTAATTTGGATGGGAAAGGCAGTATTGTACCGATAAGCAGGTGTCCTCACCTATTTATTCCCGCTCACCGAGACAGGGATAAGCCCGTGGAATCCGCCCAGGCAAGCAAAAAATGAAGAAATTTTTGCTTTTTATGCCCTTTTTAGTAAATTTTATTTGAGTGGAGAATTACAGGTAGGGTAAGATGGCAGACTTTCCAGGATATGCAAATATCCTAGAGTCTCTCCGTAGCACAATGGATAGTGCACATGCCTCCTAAGCGTGGGATACAAGTTCGATTCTTGTCGGAGGGACCAAAGTACTACCCAGCAACAACAAAGTTTGACCATAACCCCTTGATTTTAATAGAGCAAGGGGTTTTTTATTGCCCTAGCTTGCCTATTGTTAACCGCAAGTAGCAATGCTATTATGCAGTAACTACCGCAGTAACTCTGATTTCCCGAGTCACCGCACGCCGAGTTACTGCATTTTAGTTACTGCACGGGTTTGCCATGGCGATACATAAAATATCAGATACCACCCTCAGGGCACTCAAAGCCAACGCTGAAGCCATGGACGGCAAGAAGCGCTTGGACGACGGCGGCGGCTTGTATTTGCTGCTTGCAGTTAAGGGCGGTGGCAGGGCTTGGCGTTTTGATTACACCATTGCCGGTAAGCGCAAAACCATTAGCTTAGGGAGATATCCTGATACCACGCTAAAGCTTGCACGGCAGCAGGCCGATGCCGCACGCAAGGAAGTGGCAGCGGGTATTGATCCCAGCGCTACCCGAAAAATCAAAAGGGCCGTGCAGCAAACCCTGATCCAATCAGAGAAACGTGAAGCCTCTGGCCTGCCAGCGGTTGATTCTTTTGAATTTGTTGCACGAGAGTGGTGCGAAACACGCACCGAAGCTTGATCCCCAAGCTATGCAAACAAGACTATCGCAGCGCTCGAGAAAGACCTGTTCCCATGGATAGGGCGATTACCCATTGCCGATATCAAAGCCCCTACCCTGTTGGAATGCTTACGCCGTATAGAGGAACGCGGCGCGACCGAAGTATCTCGCAAAGTTAGAGGGCAGGCAGGGGAAATATGGCGTTACGCCATTGCCACGGGACGAGCTGAACGTGATATAGCGGCGGACCTGCGCGGCGCGCTTAAACCCCATATCGGAAAAAACTACTCTCACATCACTGATCCAAAACAGCTAGGGCAATTATTGCGCGAAGTCGAGGGCTATTGCGGGTCACCAATGGTCAAAACCGCCTTACGTCTTTTACCGCTTGTTTTTACCCGCCCTGGCGAGTTCCGGGCAGCAAAATGGGTGGACATTGACCTTGATGCGAAGGAATGGCGCTATGTCGCAGCAAAGACCGGTACAAACCACATCGTCCCGCTATCAGATCAGGCCGTCCAGTATTTGCGCGACATCCATCCATTGACTGGAAATGGTGAATATGTGTTTGGAGTGCGTGGCGGGATCAGGCCGTTATCTGACGGCACGATTAACGCAGCACTTAAGACCCTGGGCTACACAAGCGATGTGATACAGCCCCATGGGTTTAGGCATACTGCAGCAACTATGCTGGCGGAAATGGGCTGGAACACTGAAGCTATAGATAGGCAATTGGCGCACAAGGAGCAAGGCGTCAAGGGCGTCTACCAAAAAGCGCAATACCTTGATGAGCGCAAGAAAATGATGCAAGCATGGGCAGATTATATTGACGGCCTAAAATCAGGGGCCAGCGTGATTCCATTTAAGGCCGCATAATCAGTTAGTCATGCCTACCGCGACGGCGGGAAAACAAGCACTTGCCCCTTTTTGCTTGCTGGCATGACTTTTATCATAACGGGGGAGTAAGGGGCGAGGAGTGCAACTACCAGAAAAAGAATACTATACGTTCACGGATTTGACCTACAAATGGCGCATTGAACAAGAATATCTAGATTCACTGGTTTTAAAAGAAAAATTGATCCCGTCCTATTTTGTCACAGATCATCAAGCAACCGAGGTCAGATTTATTGAAAGTATGATTGGTGACAAAACAATTTTAGTAGAGGATACGATACATGTAGGCAAGCACATCGGCCGCAGATTTATTTACTTACGCGACCCTGTCCGCACGTCGCTAAGCACGTATGACTTCGTCTATGGATGCGAACATCCGACTGACCCGAAGGAGGAAATGGCGTATTGGAATTGGTACAAGTTCACTACCCCTATTAAATCGGGTGATTCTCAAGTCGTTTTTCTAAAATCAGAAGTGGACCGATATGAACGCGAACATCGGCAGCCAGAAAAAATAGAACAACCCACAAATGTATTAATGGATGATCTTGAGGGAAAAGCTAAAAACACAGCTTTGCGGTTGATTGGTGGGTTTGCGATGGATGGCTATGGAATAGATATTCATGCATCGCGACTAACTGGCATTTCAGAACTTGTTTCTGCGCTATCTGAAAAGGGTATATCGATCACAGAAGAAACGTTAAGTAAATGGTTGAAAAAGGCAGCAAAAGTTATAGACAAACCGCAATAAGAATAACGACGGTGCGCCCCGAAACCCGCTAGATTCTTAGAACTCAACTCGAAATCGATTTAATGAAAATCGATTTCGAGGATTTTTTTTCTCACGTTGTTTATCTTTATAACCATGTCGCAGTTAGCGATAAATTGTAAAGGATAGGCAACTATGGAAATTTCAATCTCTCCTCGCAAAACACTTCCAGCCGACGGCATGAGTCGATGGAGCCAGATCGCACCATTCTCCCCATTTAGTCGTGAAAAATTTCGCCAGTTGGTGCGGGACGGTAAGGCCCCCCAGCCGGTCAAATTTTCTAAACGCTGTACCGCATATCACAATAGCGAACTTCACCGTTTTTTCGCTGATCCATTGAATTACATCGCTGAAAAGAAATAACGAAACCCGATCAAGAATAACTTTCGCAATAAGAAAAATTATCTGTATATTCAATTTTCGGAGGATGAATGCCAAAATCAAAACGGCCATCTGAGCGCTTTATTCAGGTTCCATTTTCAGTCCTGAATAGCCCAGCATATCGAGCGCTTGGTATTTCGGCAAAAGTACTTTTTTTTGATCTTCGTACTCGTTATAACGGCTCAAACAATGGAAATATTGAAGCTACACTAAGTACATTAGTTCATCGAGGCTGGAAATCATCGGCCACACTTAGCAAGGCGCTTGCTGAGCTTATGGCAGTTGGGTTTATTGCACGAACTCGAAAGGGCGGGATCGGGCGCGGAGTCGGAGTCTGCAGCCTATATCGCTTCACCGATTTAGATTCACAACCGATGCCGAACCTGGGAATTTCCGGGCATAGTGCAACGAAGGACTATGCACAGTATGAAACGTTTTCGGAAGCAAAAACCGCTCTCGATTTAGGAGTATTACGGATACGGAATGAAGCAAAGTCATCCGCGTATAAAAAAAGGAACTTCAATAAATGAAGTTTAAGGCTTTTGAATTTGAATAAGAAGGTAGCATTTAGAAAGCGATCAACTAATTCACCGCGTCGAAATTTAAACAAGGTAGCTGCGTGTGTTTTCGAGTGCAACCCATTGATTAAATTAAGTATATTCCATTAGGAAAAATTATTTCAGACTTTTCATCCGTCTTCAAATAGTGAACCTCTTTATATATATACCATGTACTACAATTTAGGAGGAGTCGAAGTTGCGGGAAAAAAATAATCAGAATATTTACGCCCTGCGCATCTGCAATCAATGTCCCGCAAAGTTCTTAGTCGTCAATTGGATTGATCATCGAAATAGGGGTTACTGCAGCATTGAATGCGAAACAGATCGTCACTCATCGAGACGAAGCAATGTGCGGGAAATGCCACAGCCCCATTCACAACGTCGCCACGGGCATGGCTGATTTTATTCCGCTATGCATATATTGCGATGGGAATAATTTGAATCGCCGGCCCATCTATGTTCCACCTAAGCTGTGGTATTTGAAATCCTTGTTCAGTGCCCAAATTCGATAAATGCCCGAAAACGTCCGACAACAACGAAGCAGGCATTTTACTCAAAGCGGTTTTCCTCATAAGACTTATTGAGTCAGTATCGTCATCAATGCTGCGGATAACCTTACCCAGCACATGAAATTTCCCGTCAACTAAATCGGACATCATAGGGTCGCTGAGAAATTCGCTTTCAAGGGTTATCACTGCTTCATGCCCCGAAAGCAAATTTTTAGCTGTTACGTCTATCGTCTTTCCTGCCTTCAAACTCTCAATAAAAATATCCATTTGCTGTTTAATTTTCACCGAAGGATTTGTGGAAGGCTTTGAATTTACTTTATTAGATTTAGCGCCCTGATCACCAAACATCTGAGCTATTCCCATCATTTCAGAGAGGCTTTCCAGCGTTTCTACAATTGGATTTTTAGTCAAAGACGCTTCAAATTCAACTATATCGCCCGCCTTTGGCTTTGTATCCGTACCATGTTCTTTTGCTCGCCGAATTGACCCGGTCTGTTTGATCCACCTTCCACTGCCTGGCGAAGGCTGCCACCCGGTCGTATGACCCCTCGAATCCCAATTCCCTTAGATCCAAATGTAGTTGTTTCAGGCTACGTCGCTGTTTGCGATTTTTGCCTGCCTCTGTCTTTAGCCAACCTGAAAGCTGGAAAGCGTATTTGTCGATGGCGCTTGTTGTTTGCCGCTCCGCGTAGGCCGGCTCTGTGATTTCCGAGCGCAGATAGCGCCGGACTGTATTTCGAGAGATGCCCAAGCGTCTGGCGATTTCTCTCAAGGGGACCTGGTCACGAATGTGCCAGCGTCGAATAATGCCTAGTAATGCCACGTCGATCACTCCAATCTCCTACTCATCAAGATAAGTAGGATTGTGTTCTAAACGTGGGTCAGAATTACATGCAAATTTCCTAGCAAAGTGGGTCAGTTTTCAGTGCAAATCAACAATCTATCCCAATAATGCGACTGAATATTTGCATGATATACGTTTATAGTCAATAGATGACTTTATAAGCCCTGTTGATGCATTAACAAAACCTTGACTATAGAGAAATAACTACGGTCAAGGCGATGGCAAAGACAAAAACGACAGGTGCGACATTATCAGTAATAGTGGGCAAAAATATTCAGGCGTGCCGCAAGCGCAAAGGATTAACCCAAAACCAACTTGCACAGGCCCTTGAAGTAGAGGTCGAAACGGTATCGCGTTATGAACGGGGTACTGTCGCGCCATCGTTCCCCCAGCTTGAGAATATTTGTGCAGTACTGGACGTTACCGCAAATGTTTTATTTTCAGACGGCTACGATGCCCCAAATGCCCAAGATTTCGTCATAGGCGAATTACTGAAGGGGTTATCTACACGAGACCGCGACTTCATCCGCTCTTATGTTCAACAATATGCTGAGCATCACCAGACAAAAAAGAAACAATAAAAAGCGCTGCAAATTTTCCGCGTAAAAAGTCGAGTATTGTCAAAGGTAACAGGCCGTTGGTGGCTCCTGAGTTCATGACTGGACACGTAATTCAATCTATCCAAATTGTGCCAATAAGGTCTTGCAACAAGGTGATATAGGCATAATTCTTAGTCACACCGGCGACCAATTGCAGTAACCAACGCAGTAAATTTCAGAGGATTGCAAAGAAAGCCTTTATTTACAATAAATTCGATTCCTGTCGGAGGACCACCCCCCTTCTCTACCTACCCACACAAACCGTCATTAAATCCATAGAATCAAGGGTTTAACGCGATTTCAAGCCTCCATCAATACCTACCAAGCAACACTAAGAAACACTATTTTGTGTTTAGGATTTTTCCAAAATTACCCCACAAATTACCCCACAAATTACCCAAATCATTGATGGCTTCGTTCACAAAAGGCAAGAGCGGTTGGCGCGCTGAGGTCGCAATTAAAGGCGTCAGAGACTCGTCTACGTTCTCGACCAAACGTTTGCACAACACAATAGTGCCTCACTGAATCTGTCGACCAGCCAATGTAAGTAGCTCCGGACTATTTAGCAGCTCATAAGCAAATTGTCTCAATGCAGCAAGTTGGAACTCACTGACTTGGACTTTTTTTTCGACCCCACCCGGCGCACCTAGAGTCCATGTGAAATTCATTCCATCTTGGACCACTTTATATCGAGCAGGTGGAGGCACTTCAACATGTGCGCCTCCGTCCTTATTCGCAAGCCATAGCACCAAATCGCGGCGAGTTATCTGCAAAGTTTCATTGTTAAAAAATACTACTTCCCGATTCCACCACCCATCAAACGAAACAATCATTCTATGCGCAACGTCTGAAGTCATCGGAGCTGCCGTCAGAGTCATTTTCATTACGTCAAACATAAGATTGTTAGCGACATTTAATCCAAGTCCCGGTCCCGGGAGCTCTTGTTGACTAGTCGACAGCAAATTAATTCCACTTGCACCTAGCATCGACAGAAGAGATGTCGAATTACTTGTTTGGTGGCAGATGACACGAATACTTGTGGCAATTCTGATTGCGTCGTCGTGCTCGCCTTCATCGTAGGCTTTGGCAGAGCGCTCCAAAAAACGAAGTTGCTTTTCCAATTGCTCCACTATTTCGTTACTAGGCATCGTCATAGGTTGACCTCAAAGTGATTGGAACCTTTGTTATATCACAGCGGATGGCCTGTCTCCCAGATGTCCCTAGAGCGATCCGGCTGCCGACTACAAAGGGCCGAGGCTGTGTAAAAACGTTTTTTCTTCACCTGAGTCAGATCGTCACTTTCAGAGAGCGGAGAAGCGCTCAGACAAAAGAGGCAAGGGGGATTCGATTCCCGCTTCACTCGATTGAAGCAGGAAATAGTTCGAATTTCCAGTAAGAATCTTGCCCAAAATTTACGTACTCGCGTCGCAACACCATGATTTAAAAAGAGACTAAATTCTTGTCAGAGAGATCCCCCCTTCCTCTCTTTTTTTGCAAGTCAACGTCCAGTCATTGAATTGAGACGTGTTATTTTTGCATTTTATCCCGGCCATCTGCGCGCTTACCGGCCGATGGGCTACTAACGGCAATGCGCCACTCCCTATCTTGCAGACGCGGTTTAGCTTCTGAACCTGCTGATGCAGCTCCTCCAATTTGCAGCCCGAGGCTCGGCCAACTGCCATCCGCCCTTCAGGTCAAACTGCGTTCGTTGCATTTCCAGGTACTTACTTCGGCAATTTCCGTTTCTTGCTGATCGCCTTGGCACTTTCCGGAGCAGGCACAATAGCCGGCAACTCCACTTGCGAAATCGCATTATTCTCCAGCGCGATGAATTCCTCCAGCACCTGAAACAGCTCAGCAAAGATCTTCTTGCCGCAAGCCTGTTCGATATTCTGATACTGCAAATTGATCAGCGGGCCGATCTGGTTCATCAACTGCTCGCCCTGGCTGGTCAGGCTCACCATCACGCGGCGCTGGTCGCCGGCGACGCGCTCGCGCTGGATGAGCCCCGTCTCCTCCATCCTGCCCAGCATGCCCGCCATGCTGGGGCTGAGTATCTGGCACAGGTCGCACAATTCCCTGGGCTCAAGCTGCCCAAACTCTCCCAGCACCCGCAAGATGCGCCACTGCTGCTCCGTCACGCCATAGTGATTCAGGATGGGGCGGAAATTGGACATCAGGAAGTCCCGCGCCTTCAAAAAGCGCTGGGGCAAATTGGGATAGGTGATCTGGTGCTTCAAGTTCTGCTCCCTTGTCGTTTACACACTGCCATCTTGAAGATGGATTTTTTCCGATTATACACATTGACTCGCTAACATATTAGTGATTTAATTACTCATATGTTAGTGAATATTTTGACTAACGGCCTTAATTGGATTAAATGAAAATGAGAGTCGCATGATCGTTCGGGACCGCCCTTCCGGCCTTAGGCTGTTCCTGTCCTTGCGCGGCTCGGTGCTGCCGCGGATATTGCCGTCGCTGATACTGAATACGCTGATCGCCACCCTGGTCACAATCACGCACGGCGATCTGTTTGAGCTGAAGATCACGCTGACGACGATACCCTTCAGCATGATAGGCCTGCCGCTGGCGATCTTCCTGGGTTTTCGCAACAATGCCGCCTACGACCGCTACTGGGAAGCCCGCAAGCTATGGGGCGAGCTGGTCCTCAGGAGCCGTAACCTGGCCCGCCAATGCCAGAGCCTGATCAGGGATGAGGTGCCGGCAAGCGCGGCGCTGGGCCTGAACGACGTGCGGGTACGCATGGTGTACCGGGCGATCGCCTTCTCCTATGCGCTGAAGGATTTGTTGCGCAACGCGCCGCCGTCGCCGGAGATCAAGGGTCTGCTGCGCAATGCAGAGTGGAAGCAGACCGCCGGCTCCAGCAACGTTCCGCATCTGCTGATGCTGGGCATGGGCCAGGATTTGCGCATCTGCCTGGATGAGGGGCGCATCGATCCTTGCCTGGCGACGGCCATAGACGGCACCTTGTCGGCCATGGGCGGCGCCGCCGCTGCCTGCGAGCGCATCAAGAGCACGCCCATCCCCTTCTCTTACACCCTGCTGTTGCATCGCACCGCCTACCTGTATTGCTTCCTGCTGCCGTTCGGCTTGGTGGACACGATAGGCTTCATGACTCCATTCGTCGTTGCCATCGTTGCCTATACATTTTTCGGACTGGATGCGCTGGGCGATGAGATTGAAGAGCCTTTCGGCTCCGAAGCCAACGACCTGGCACTGGAAGCCATCTGCCGGGCCGTGGAAATCAACCTGCGGGAGTCGCTTGCGGATGCATATGTGCCCGCGCCGCTCTTGCCCGTCAATTACTGCTTGCACTAAAAGCCTTGCACCACAGAGGCAATCGCCCGCAAGGCATTTCGCTTAACGTCCCCAATGGAGTCCACATGCAAAACAACTACACAGACCGGATAAGACTGCCCTATCTGAGACAAAAGCTTGCCAGCGCGACAGAAGCCGCCATGTGGATACAGGATGGCATGACCATAGGCATGAGCGGCTTTACCCGCGCCGGCGACGCCAAGGCGGTGCCGGTGGCGCTGGCCGAGCGCGCCCGCACAGAAGACCTGCACGTCACGCTAATCACCGGCGCGTCGCTGGGGAACGACATCGATAAAACCCTGGCGGAATCGGGTGTGCTGACGCGCCGCTTTCCATTCCAGGCCGATCCTGTGCTGCGTGCCAAGATCAATAGCGGCGAGATCATGTATGTCGACCAGCATCTTTCCGAAACGGTGGAACAGCTGCGCAGCGGACAGATGGCGCCGGTGGATATCGCCATCATAGAAGCTGTGGCCATTACCGAAACCGGCGGCATTATTCCCACTACCTCGGTAGGCAATAGCGCAAGCTTTGCAATTTTCGCTAAACACGTCATTGTTGAGATCAATCTGAGCCAGCCGCTGGCACTGGAGGGCCTGCACGATATCTTCATCCCCAAGCGCCGTCCCCAACGCGAGCCGATGCCGCTGATGACGCCGCATGACAGGATAGGCGTTACCGCCATAGAAATCCCGCCGGAAAAAATAGTCGCCATCGTCATTACCGAAAAGCCGGACAGTGCTTCGGCGGTACAGCCTCCCGACCAGGATACGGCGGCAATTGCCGGGCATCTGATCGCATTCTTCCAAAACGAAGTGGCGCAGGACCGGCTCAGCGACCGCCTGCTGCCGCTGCAGGCCGGCATAGGCACCATCGCCAACGCCGTGATGGCAGGTTTCATCGATAGCCCTTTCCAGCACATGACGATGTACTCGGAAGTATTGCAGGACTCGACCTTTGACCTGTTTGACGCGGGCAAACTCGATTTTGCATCCGGCTCCTCCATCACGCTGTCGCAAGCCAAGAGCGAGCAGGTATTTGCCGATTTTGCCCGCTACAAGGATAGGCTGGTGCTGCGCCCGCAGGAGGTCAGCAACCATCCGGAAATCGTCCGCAGGCTGGGCATCATTGCGCTCAACACCGCACTGGAAGTGGATATCTACGGCAACGTCAATTCTACCCATGTGCTGGGCACGCATATGATGAACGGCATAGGCGGCTCCGGCGATTTTTCCCGCAATGCCTATTTGTCCATCTTTGCCACCAAGTCGGTCGCCAAAGGCGGCAGGATATCCAGCATTGTCCCCATGGTGTCGCACGTCGACCACAATGAGCACGACGTGGACATCATCGTGACCGAGATCGGCCTGGCAGACCTGCGCGGACTGGCCCCCAGGGAGCGCGCGCAGGCAATCATCCGCAATTGCGTTGCCGAACCGTATCGGCAAATGCTGATGGACTATGTTGCTGCGGCAAGCTTGCGCGGCGGGCAGACGCCGCATGTGCTGGAGTGCGCATTTTCCTGGCATAGCAGGTATCTGGATACCGGCTCCATGCTGCCTGCGGAAAAATACCGGCCGCTTGCCGGCGTGCAGGAGTAATGCCAAGCCGGCGACCGTTATCGCTTTAATTTCTCGACAAGCCGGCCAGCCTAGAATATGGCCGGCGGCTGGCGATACCCGCTCGCCCCCCGCAGCAGCTGCGCCTTGCATGCTTGTCATGCTAAAAGAGCCAGTCTATTGGCGGCTGGTTGCGGCGTATAAATTCCTTACACTTTCGCCGCGAAGTCTGGCACACTCAGTACAACTACCTATTCGGCTCACTCAGTTAGCCTAGCCTGCATACATCGTTACGCGCGGCCACAGCGATCGCCGCGTCTGCGTTCCATTGACATTTGTCCGCTTCATTTGACAGCCATGGCCACGACTGACATGCCTATAGACGACGAAGAGGGGGCTCTGCAGACCCTGCTGGAATATCAGGCCATATTAGATAATGCCTCGCTGGGCATTACCTTCACGCGTAACCGCGTGTTCCTGCATTGCAACGAACGCTTCAGTGAAATGTTCGGCTGGACCAGCAAGGAGCTGATCGGCCAACCAACATCCATCGCCTATCCATCTCCCGACGCTTACCGGGACCTGAGCAAAGTTGCCGAGCAAACGCTCGGCGTCGGCAAGCGCATGGACATTGAGGTGCTGATGCAGCGCCGCGACGGCAGCACCTTCTGGTGCCGCATGATGGCCAATGCGATAGATCCGCAGGACCACTCCAAGGGCACCATCTTCATCACTGAAGATATCACCGAGCGGAGAGCCGCCGGCGAAGCCATACGGCAGCTGCTGCTGGAACAGCAGGCCATCCTGGCCAATGCCCACATAGGTATCGCCTTCGTGAAGCAGGACCGCATCATTACCTGCAACCAGCATCTGGAACATATCTACGGTTATCCGCCGGGCGAACTGGCGGACATTCCCTTCAGCAAGCTGCTGCAAACCGTGGACTCGTTTGAGCCCGAACTGGAAATCGCCAACGACATCGCCCGCGAAGGCAGTTTTATCCGCGAAGTCAGGCAAAAAAAGAAAGACGGCGGCCTGTTCTGGTGCAGCATGACCGCCAACCTGGTGGATCGGAGTGCGCTGGAAAACGGCGCAGTCTGGCTGCTCGACGATATCAGCGAACGCAAGCAGGCGCAGGATGCGCTGATGCAGGCGCGCCTGGAACTGGAACTCAGGGTACAGGAACGCACGGCGGAACTGGCAAACAGCAACCGGCAATTGCAGCACGAGATACAGGTGCGCCAGTTGGCGGAAGAACATATACGCCACCTGGCAAACCACGATGCCTTGACCGGCTTGCCCAATCGTCGCTTGCTGGAGGATAGGCTGGAACACGCGCTCAGCCAGGCCAAACGCAATCAGAACATGGTCGCAGTCAAATTCATCGACCTGGACAGATTCAAGGAAGTGAACGACACGCTCGGCCATCGTGTCGGCGACCTGTTGCTGCAAACGGTCGCCAATCGTCTGCGCAGCCTGTTGCGTGAGATCGATACAATTTCACGCATAGGCGGCGACGAGTTCATCCTGGTCCTGTCGGATATGACGTCAGAGCAGCACGTGCTTGAAACAGCGGAGAAAATTCTGCTGTCGCTGTCGCAGACCTACTTTATTGAGCAACATACGCTGCACACGACGCCCAGCATAGGCATAGCCATCTATCCGCAGGATGGGGACAATCCCGAGCAACTGATGTCCAGGGCCGACGTCGCCATGTATCAGGTCAAGAAGAAGGGCCGCAAGGGCTATCATTTGTTTCGCGACGGAGACCCGGCCTGACGCCTTCTTGCGGGTAAAGCTGAGCACAGGGATGCGCAGATCCCGTCCCGACCTCCAGCGCACTGCCCAACGCTGCTGCGCAGCCATTGCAGGACCCGGTTCAGTGCCCCCTTCCAACACCGATCATGGAAAAGCGTGCACGTCCTGCGGCGGCGCGGCAAGCATCCCGTCACTACCCACGCTTTTCCAGATTGGCACACATCTGGCGTAAATTTTGCGGTGCGCCGACTATCTCCGATTTATCTGGCGCCACAGCCGCCGCCGATGAAAGTTGTCGATTTTTAACAAAATAGGCCCCTGTGCTCTTGATTATCACTTCAGGTTCACATAAGATTAAATTGCAAAAAAATTTAATCCAAGCAACAGGGAGATAACTGATGAGGCATCACCACAGTAAAACGCCCGGCTTGATTGAGCACATATACCGTCACTATTCCATGTCCCCGAAGCTATTCGGAGCAGGGGTATATGTTGGAGATATCGGGTTTTCGTCGCATTTGACTGAAGATGACTTGTCGACCTGCAGCCTTGGCCAAAATGACGACGACATCATCGATTTTCTGGAAGAAGATAGTCTGGATTCACAAACCAAGACGAATTTGGTCCCATGGAAAATCCTGATTGCCGACGACGATATCAATGTGCATGAAACCACATTGCTGGCTCTGAGCGGGGTGCAGATACACGGCCGCCCGCTGGAATTCTTGCACGCCTACTCCGCCGGGGAAGCCCAAACCGTCATCGAAGCCAACCAGGATCTAGCCCTGGTATTGCTGGATGTGGTGATGGAGACGGTAGACGCCGGCCTGAAGCTGGTCAGTGTGATCCGCAACGACCTCGGCCGTAATGAACTGCGCATCGTCTTGCGTACCGGCCAGCCCGGCTATGCCCCGGAGAAGCAGGTGAACCATGAATTTGCCATCGATGGCTATACCACCAAATCCAAGCTGACCAGGTCGATACTGATTTCCGTACTGAGCGATACCTTGTCCGGCACCCCGCCTTCACCGACAGGCCTGGCCAACTAGCTGGACGCCTATAAAAAATGGGATGCCGGTTTTGTGCCGGCATCCCGTTTGTTATTCCAACGTCATCAAGAACTTGCGCGCTCTCCTGTTTACTCAGCGTCAGGCTGGTTCACCGGGGCCGCCTTGATAAACGCGTCCAGCTCCAGGCAAGCCTGATTGATGCGGGTCAGGGTCGGCATCCGACTCAGGTCGCAATTAAAACGCTGTGCATTAAAGATTTGCGGCACCAGGCAACAATCGGCCAGAGTAGGCGTATCGCCAAAACAATAACGGCCGGTGCGCGCATCTGCGGCCAGTCTTTGCTCCAGCGCGGCCAAGCCGGCTTCACACCAGTGTCTGTACCAGGCATTTTTCTGATCTTCACCGACGCCGAGGGTCTTGGTCAGATAACGTAATACACGCAGGTTGTTCACAGGATGGATTTCGCAGGCGATGGCCAATGCCAGCGACCTGACATAAGCACGATCAATCGGATTTTTCGGCAACAGCGGCACTTCCGGATGAACCTCTTCCAGATATTCAATGATCGCGAGCGACTGCGTCAATTCCACATCCCGGCCTTCATGCCGATCGCTAAAGGCCGGGACCAGTTCATCCGGATTAATCGCGCGAAAGCTGTCGGAATGCTGTTCTCCGCCATGCTTGACCAAATGGATAGGCACCGTATCAAAATCCAGCCCCTTCAAGTGCAAGGCTATGCGCACCCGGTAGGACGCGGAACTACGAAAGTAACTATACAGTTTCATGCGGGCTCCCCATCAAATCCATTTAAGCCAGTCTAAGCTTCAACGAGCCCAGTCCGGCAATGCGCCCCTCCAACAGGTCCCCGGATTTGACTGCGGCCACGCCTTCCGGAGTGCCGGTAAAAATCAGGTCACCTGCCTTCAACTCGTAAAACTTGGACAAATAGGAAATGGTTTCAGCAACATTCCAGATCAGCTTGCGGATATCGCTATCCTGACGCTGGGTGCCGTTCACATCCAGATGGATATTCCCTTCGCTGATCCATTGCGTCTGCGCTATCGGATGGATGGCGGAAATCGGCGCCGAATAGTCAAATCCCTTGCCGGTACACCACGGCCTGCCGAGCTCCTTGGCCTCTGACTGCAAATCGCGCCTGGTCATATCCAGACCCACCGCGTAGCCCCACACATAAGAAGCCGCAGTCAACCGGCTGGAAGAGGAGGCACGCCGCCTGTCGCGCGAAAAAGACCAGCTGGTGAGCCGGACTTTGCAACAGAAAATCCGGATCTGCCATGTACTGGAAAATATGCTGGTCCTGGATACGGCAGACGAAGCCAGGATAATTCAGTTGTCGGCCGACTGGAGCGCGCTGGCTGGATTGCCGGCAAAAATCGACGCGGCAATGAGCCAGCGCTTTTCCTCGATTATCCGGGCCTTGCAACAGCGCGACCAAACATATATCGGTGTATTGCGCGATAATGCAGGAAGATTTGACCAGGCCTTATTGCAACTGGAAATCATTGCCGGCGTCGACAGCCCTGAAGAATTTTCGCGCGAACGTCTGCAGTTGCAGGTCAAGGTACTACAGTCCTCTTTGCAGTCGGGAAACAAG
>Ga0207092_1021_pt1 | contig 36259 bp, 29 predicted proteins | sample Alteio_BWMinHeat_48_FD_153533 | JGI IMG/M metagenome (GOLD analysis project Ga0207092, IMG submission 153533) | Enriched cells from forest soil in Barre Woods Harvard Forest LTER site, Petersham, Massachusetts, United States -... | ecosystem: Environmental > Terrestrial > Soil > Temperate forest >... | reverse complement strand
TGCTATGGCGATTTGCCAGATTACGGATGTAGCCTTCCATGCTGAAGTGCTGGAATTCTATGCCGGCCTGCAAGTCAACCAGGGTGTAAGCCGGCATCTTGAAGTTGGGCGCAGATGCGCTGCCATCAAAGCCGGCGTTGCGCTCGCCCACATAGTGCGCATTGGCGCCCAGATACGCCTCATGCCCTGTCAGCTTGAAATTGCGCATCGCTCCAAGTGCAAGCGAGAAGCGCGCGCTATAGGGTAGGCTCGCGCCAGCGCTTGCACCCAGCCCCGGCGCAGCGGAGGTGAGATAGGCATTGATGGTGGAGGCAGCCGCACTCAAATTCCAGCCGGGCGCCGGTCGCCATTTCAGCTCCAGTTCGCTCCCGCGCACGCGTGCGTTGCCCGCATTGCTGTAATAGGCAAACCCGCCCGACGAAAGCGTCTGTTGCAAATTATGCCATTCGATATCGTAGAGCGACGCCTCGACCGATAAAGTGTGATCCAGCAAATCTGCCTTGTAGCCGAGCTCGTAGCTCCACAATGAATCGGATTTGAACATCGCAGGAAACAGCCCAACTGACACTGCGTTAATAGCGTTAGGGCCACCGGGGCGGTAACCGCTGGCGGCGCGGAAGTAGATATTGCTGGTTGGCGCAATGGCATATTTTGCGGTGGCGAGATAGGTGTTGGTACTGTCAGATGAACGACCTGGAGAGCTTGAGGCCCGCCCCGCCAGAAGACCGGAAGAATCATTGGTAAAGCTTTGATGATTGCTGGCGACGCGGACGCCGCCCGTCACGGACAGCTTGGGAGTCGCATGCCAGGTCAGATCACCATATGCCGCCGTCTCTGAATATGCGCTAGGCAGTGATGAGGTAAACAGTTGCGCGTTGCCTAAACCAAAAGCAAGCGGCGCGTTCAGCACAACATCCCGGTTGGCGCGTTCGCGATTGAGGTAGACACCGGCCAGCCATTCGACACTGGTGCCGGTTCGTGAGGTCATGCGGAACTCCTGACTGACCCGGTGTTGCTGGACGTTTGCCCCCGCCGTGGCCGACTGTATTGGAAGACCGATTGCATTCAGCGGCGGTACATAGGCAGGACTGAGATCGAGCGTGGAGTTAATGTTCACGTCCTGTGCCGATGTGATCGCATTCAGGCGCGCCCAGCCAAAGTCGTACTCCACGTCCAGCCCATAGAGCGACATCCGATTTTTATAGGGCTCTCTCACGGAAAGGGTGCGCGACAGATTGCCTACGATAGGCTGTCCTGTTAGCGGATTCAGATCCTCCAGCCCCTGGCCGTCGCGCCGCACGTCCTGCGCGGTCGCCGTCATGCTGACAGTCAGCTCCTTGGTGGGCGTCAGCAACAGGGACAGCCGCCCGCCAGTGGTATCGCCGCGATTGATGTTATTGCCGGCAGCCGGTCCGACCGCCTTGTAATAGCCGCCGAAATGGTCTTTGAAAGCGGCTACGCGTAGCGCCGCAACGCCTTCTTTTATCGGTATGTTCAGTACCGCGTTGGCCGTGGCATTGGTGCCTCCACCCTCTATTGAGGACGCGGCCACTCTCACCTTGCCCGAGAACTCCTCTGTTTCGGGCATATTGGTAACGTACTTGAGCAAACCACCCATCGCCCCGGCGCCGTATAGCGTTCCTTGCGGGCCGCGCAGTATCTCGATACGGCTCAGGTCGAGCATGCCCATGTCCAGCGGCGTGGAACTACCGATAGCGTACGCCGAACTGGACCCCGTTGCCACATCGTCGACATACACACCCACAGTGGCCTGACTCTGGACGCCGGTCGTCACGCCACGCATGCTCAATAGCCCACCAATGTTGCCGCCATTCGACAGGTCGACGCCAGGTTGATTGGCTATATAGTCCGCCAGGGTCTTGGCCCCCGCGCGCTCCAGCGCGTCAGCCTTCATGATATTGACCTGCATCGGCACTTCACGCGCAGGTTCACGCCGGCGCGTCGCGGTAATGAAGACTTCCCCCGCCGCCTGCCCTGGCTCATCGCTGCCCCCCAGGGCGGCACCTTCTGCCGGCGCCAGCACGATCACGATGGCGCCATCGGCACCATGCCGTATGCTGAGACGAGTGCCTTCCAGCAGCTTGGCTAGTGCGGCGTCAGGTGCCAACGCCCCTTTGACGCCTTTGGTCGACAAGCCATTGATATCGTCGACCTTATAAATCAATTGCACGCCCGACTGCGCCAGATAACGATCCAGCGCAGTCTTGAGATCACTCCCTGCAATGTCAAAGCTCTTGGTCTGTGCTTGTGCTTGTGCTTGTGCTTGTGCTTGTGCTTGTGCTTGTGCTTGTGCTTGTGCGGCTATGCCTACCATCAGGGCGCAAGTGCCGCCGACAGTAAGGTGCCGAATTTTTTGTCTCCATCCATTACGCTTCATCCGAGCTCCCAGTGTTTTGCACCACGATGTGCTATTTACTGAGACGAGTGCCGTGTCACAATCCGGTAATAATTTTTTCAAAATCATTTTGAACGCCGGCCAATAGCAGGTAGCGGAGAATTTTCTACCATGAAAATATTGAAGCTCGGCTGTTCGACAGCATCAAATGCCGGTCTTGAATGGGTACGGCAGTTGTAGGTTCGCAAGGTATTCTTCTGCGATGGAGCGAGGAAGACTATACTGATTCAGCTCACATGCCAAGCTCAATTCCGAAGATGCGCCTACGAAGCTCTTAATTAGAGGGAAGCCGATTTTCTGCAGCATGCGATTCGGCAAAGGGTTAGATGCCCTTGGCTCACATTTGATTATTTCTAGCCTGAATCGATCATAAAAATCGAGCACGGATAAGCAAAATAGGTGCGCTCCATATCCTTTGCCATGGAAATTTTCATTCCATATATGCAAATGCATTTCTCCGTTTTCCCCATGAGAGATATTTTTCAGACTGGAAAATCCAATTGGCAGATCTTTCACCAGCCAAATCAGATAAAAATTTTTGGCTTGTTCGTCTGGGGTATTGCAGATATTTTGAAGATCAAGCTGAAACTGGGCAGCGTCCGGCAGCCTCGCCTTATCAGCGCCCATTTTTTCCAGCTGATCGTCCGAGCAAGAAAGCCAGTAATTAACGATATACGGTATGTCCTCCTTCTGCAGCCTTCTCACCGAAAGAACCGATTCCATCAGTTGATGCTCGACCATTATTTATATACCTTCATAAAGCGCTCTATATATTTACATTTGATACAAGACAACACCCCGAGAAATGTATCGATGATGCTCCAGTCCAGATCTGGACTGGAGCAATGGTTAGCTGGCACACTTGCTGCAGTAATATCATAAAACGGTTGAAAGCGTTCGGGCCGCATACCACCAAGCCACTGGATAGCGGAGATCATTGCCAAACGATATGTAGCAAACCGGTATCTGTTCAAGTATCCAGAAAAATCGTCGTAGCCGGGCAAACCCGACAACAATTCGACTGCAATCTCTCGACCGGAGTATTGGCCCGCACTGATCGAAACGAGGGCCGCATCAAATTTCGATAATTATTTCTTCGCAATTATTTTGAAATTTTGATTTCTGTGCCATTGTCATTCACCGCCAGAGCAAAACCCTGCTGCAGCAATTTAGTAAAACCGACGACATTGCCGGTATCGAAGCTACCGCCGATGCGCATCGCGGCCACTGCCGGGTCGGCAATGACTATTTTTTTGACATTGTAGCGGTTGAACTCGGCTGCGGCCTCGGCCAGCGTCATCTGATCGAACACCAGCTTGCCCTGGCGCCAGCTGAGTTCGTTAACGATCTGCGCGGCAGGCTTCAATACCACTAGCACGTTACCGCCTTCGCTAACAACTTTCTGGTTGCGCGTGACCACCATTGGCTTGACATTGGCTTGCGCCAGCTGCGGCGCGACCTGCACACGCCCCTCTTCCACCACCACGTCTACCTCGTCGCCGCGCCGGTGTACCGAGAACCGGGTACCGAGCACGGTAATACGACGATCGCCGGCAAGCACCACGAACGGTCGGCTGCTGTCGTGCGCCACCTCGAAGAACGCCTCGCCACGCTCAAGCCAGACCATGCGCCCGGCTTTACCCACCTCGGCTCGCAGCCGAGTATTGGTATTCAGGATAAGGTGAGAGCCATCGGCCAACGCGACCGATTCACGCGCACCAACGGCCGTGCTGTAGTGCACGTTGGGGCCAGCATCTTCATTCAATCCATGCCATCCGAACCAACCCGCACCCAACGCAACCGCAACCACCATACCGGCGGCAACGCGCTGCATCGAAGAATGCGGCGCCCTTGCGGCGGTTATCTTTTGTTTGGCTTGCGGCTCAGGCGAACGCGGCGTGCTCGGACGATCTGCGCGCTGCCAGACATGCAACAGGCGCAAACCGGCAGCAACGCGCTGCGTCGGAAAATGCGGCAGCCCCGCGACGGTTGTCTTTTGATTGACTTGTGGCTCAGGTGAACGCAACACGCTCAGACGATCTGCCCGCTGCCAGACATGCGACAAGCGCAAATAGGCGACGCGATGCGCGGTTGATTCCGCCAGCCAGATATCCAGAGCCTGCTGGCTCTCTTCAGTCCATGCGGGATTGTCACGCCTTGCTAGATATTCAGCCGCAACTGCTTCGATTTTTTCAGCATCACTCATGAGAACAACCTCTTTTTAGCCAGAGCACCGCCGAACGCCTTGGTTTTCAGTTGAACCCCTTTTGTCAAAAGAGCATCCGCCAGGGCGCGCACACCGTTGGCCACCTGACGTTCGACAGTGTCCTCGGTGATACCCAGTTGAGCCGCCACGTCGCGCTGCGACAGGCCCTCGATTTTTCTCATTTCCACCACCCTGCGACAGCGGGGCGGCAAGGCCTCCAGCGCCATCTGCAGCAGGCGCAATTCTGCGCGCCCCGCAGCATGCCGCTCGGGAGTCAATTCATCCATCCCAAACTCCAATGTATCAAGGTCGGCAACAGTTTCAATTGACACGATCTGCGTCCGGCGTGCGCGATCAATCAGCAGATTGCGCGCCGTGGTGAAAACGAAAGGCTTAACCTGATCCGGCATCGCTCGAGCGGCCGATTCATAGATACGCACATAGACCTCTTGGCGCAAGTCCAGCATATCGGACTCTTCACGCCAGTTGCGACGCAGAAAGCGCATCAGCGAGAGCTCCAGGGGCAGCACCTCGCTCACGAACCAATGGTCTAACTCGCTGAGTAACACACACTCTCCTTGGATAGTAGGACAGACTACGTCTTGCCGATGAAACTGCCTGCATAAAGTGAGACGAGCGAGCGCAAATTTTCCGGTATAAAGTTTCTTGAAATACTTGATTCAATGGCGATTATTGCATGGAAGGCAATATTTTACTCAATCCATGTTATTGCGTAACCAGCCCGACAATGTTAAATACTATGCATCATTCGTTGCCAGCGGCGCGCGAACCTCCCGACATCAGCGGATTTCACCCTGCCCCTACCGGCAGTCCGATCAGAATGTACAAATGATCCAATCGATCTGCTCGATTATCTGTGTCAGTTCGGCCGTCTGGCGGCCGAAGCGTCTGTGGCATTGCTTCCGAAGCACGCCGGTTTGTGGTCGGCCACGATCGCCATACGGGGCGAGGCGTACAGAGGCAGGTGTTTCGTGCGGCATCGCGTTTGCGTTGCTCGAATGGACACCACTTAAACGCAAGGAAATTCTTTCTTGACGGATTTGCCCACTTTATGCTATTAAATCAATTACATTTCTTGCAACCCCTGGGCCGATCCGGGCTAACGCGACATCAAAACAAAACAGGCCAAGTAGATTAAACCGCAAAAGCCGAATTGAAGCACGGCTTGGGGGAACGCAGGCGGATAGGGCAAAGAAAATTACCTTATCAACAATAAATAACCTCCCTTAAAAATTTTCCTGTTGTTTTACGTGCAGAAATGTTTTTGATTTCAACGACTTATTTTTGAATTGCTGCCAATCCTCTGCTAGTATATTTCTCATGGACAATCTTTACCATCAGCAACAACGCGGCGTCACTTTTCTCGAAGTGATCGTTGTCGTTGCCATTACCGGTATGCTTCTTATGTTGGCGGGCCCATCGTTTACCGGCTCAACACAGCGGTTTCGCACGCTTGGAAGAGCCAATGAACTTGTCAGGGATCTGCAATTTGCCCGCGCCGAGGCGATCAAGCAAGGCGTGCCTGTCACGGTCTGCGCGTCAACCGATGGCTCAACGTGTTCGGCATCGTCCAATGCGTGGAATAAGGGCTGGCTCACCTATTCCAATCCAACTTCAAGTACAACCGTGGCGGCAGGGTCAATTGTCCGGATACAAAAAGGCTGGACCGGCACCGATACTATGACAGCAGACAATTCGGTATCGGCGGTTACATTCAGCAGGGAAGGTTTCACTGTGGGGCTGCCAGGAACGGGCACGGTTACCTTCACTCTGCATACAAATCCGGCAAACACTGCGGCTACGCAATGCGTCGCCATTATAAAAACCGGCCGAGTGCAGGTCCAGTCGGCTGGCACCGGGGCATGCACATGACACGCTTATTCTCACCACTGGTAAAGGCACGCGGCTTTACCTTGATAGAAGTGCTGATAGCCTTGGTAGTCACTGCGGTGGGTCTGCTAGGGCTGGCAAAAATGCAGGCGCTCGCCATTTCCAGCACAAAAACCTCGGGAAATCGTTCCCTCATTGCTTTGCAAGTGGGGAGCCTGGTTTCAGCGATGCACGCCAATAAGGCATTTTGGACGTCAGCAGCGGTTCCATCTACCTTCTCGGCGGCTACCAGTGTGGTGTCAGACACGAGCGGAATCCTGAACGCTACCGTGGCAGGCGGCTGTGCAAGCCTTTGCACGCCGGCAAATATGGCAGCGAACGATGTCCAGGTATGGGCGGCCGACATGAATAAGCAATTTCCAAGCTATACCGCGAAGGTGAATTGCACCAACGGCACCAACCAGCCTGTCAGTTGCCAAATCTATGTGACCTGGACAGAAAGCAATGTCGCGTTAAGCCAGACAAGCTCCGGTGGAGCGTCCAGCCCAGCTCCGTCATTTAGCGTGTTCGTAAAACCATAATGAACTGCAAACCCATGATCCCAGCGCGAAGCATGTCTCTCATGCCAAAGACATCCAGGGCGGCCGGCTTTGGCCTGATAGAGCTCATGATTGCGCTCGTCATCGCCATGTTTATCATTCTTGGAATGGTGGGAATCGTGGTCAGCATGAAGGGCAGCTTTACCACGCAGGATAGCCTTTCCCGCATGCAAGAAAGCGAACGATTTGCGCTGACCATCTTCGATAACACCGTGCGCGCAGCCGGCTATTATCCGAACCCCACTACGATCACGGCCGGTAGCGCACTGCCCGCGACTGCAACCGCCAATCCAGACGGAACGACATTTGCTGCGGGGCAAGGCATTACTGCCACTACCGGCACGACAAACGACACTATCGACGTTCGCTTCCAGAGCGCAAGCGGCGACGGCCTGATGAACTGCCTGGGAGATACCAACACTTCCGGAGCGACAACGGTCTGGAGCAATAGTTTTGCGGTCAACGCATCGAACCAGCTCACCTGCACCGTCACCGCCGACGGCGGCACTCCCGGCACTGCCGTTGTGCTGGTCGACAATGTGTCTGCCGTCAAGATTTTATACGGAGTAGATACGGACGGCGACGGCAGTGCGGATACCTATCTGTCTTCCACCGACGTGGCGGCCAAAAGTGTTTGGCCCGCGGTGATCTCTGCACAAATCAAAATCACCTTCATCGACCTGATTAATTCGACCACGGGCAAGCCAGTAAGCCTGCCGCCTCTTGTGCATACCGTCAACTTGATGAACAAACCATGAGCCCCAATCGCATCTCCCTCACGAACGCGATGCACGTCTTATTGCCTTGTTCGCCTCACCACCGCAAGGACAGAGGCATCGCGCTCATTACCGCTTTACTGATCCTGGTCATGCTGACCCTGCTCGCCGTCAGCATGTTCCGCGGCTATGGACTGCAACAGAAAATAGCAGGTAATGTCAGGGAGAAGACGCGCGCGTTTGAGGCAGCGCAAAGTGCATTGCAGTACGGAGAATGGTGGCTGGGCCAAGGCGCGCCGGGTATAGGTGCAACATGCACGGGCACGGTGACAGTCAGTTCCACCGCTAATATGCGCACGTGTGCTAATGCGCTGACAACTCCAAGCGACCCGACCAGCTGGTCCAGCGCTTTAATCTATACGCCGCCCGCCATGCAAGTGTCCTCCACCGGCGGCACGGCCACTGACGGCAATTCAAATGCTGATATCAATTATTCCGCCGCGCCGCAACTCAATATTTCTTATATCGGGCTTTCACCGAGCGGCCAGCAGGCACTTTACTCGGTCACTGGCGCCGGTTTCGGCGGCCGCAATAACACTGTTGCAGTAGTTCAAAGCGTAGTTGCAGTGACTGCAAACGTCACTTCACTGGACAACCCTTAAGAGGCACTCAATATGAAAAAATTTTCAAGTATTTATATTAGTGCGCTTTGGGCGCTCCCGCTGATTGCGCTGGCCCCGCCTCCGGTTTTCGCGCAGTTGGTCGTCAGCGATACGCTCACCGGCCCCACATCCAGTTATGGCTGGACCACCACCAACGGTGCCTGCCTTACCGCCGGCGACAGCACTACCACTCCCACCTCCAGCTCCATTCCGGCGTGCAACGGCCTGCCCTATTATTCAGGCAAAACACAGGTTGGCGGTGTCAGCGGCGTTCTGCCTGACCCATCTGGACAAGGCGCACTGCGCTTGACCAATGGCGATACTACGACCGGGTCGAACGGCAACAATCAAACAGGATCGGTTATTTCCACCACCCCATTTCCCACCAATCAGGGGGTGCAGGTCACCTTCTCCACCGTGACCTACGGCGGCAATGCCTATAAGAATAGCGCGGGGCAAAATTCCGGCGCGGACGGTATTGCGTTTTTCCTGATGGACGGCACCAAAACGGCAACACCAGGCGCTTTTGGCGGCAGCTTGGGTTATAGCTGCAGCCAGGGGAAAACCCCGGCGGACGGCGTGGACGGCGGTTACCTGGCCGTGGCGATTGATGAATTCGGCAACTTTTCCAATCCAGGCGATGCGACCTCGGACGGCCCCGGCCAGAAGCCAGGCTCCATCGTTATTCGCGGCTCCGGCAGTATCTCGGCGAAGGCCTTGCAGAGAGATTATCCGACCTATTATCCGAGCACTCTTTCAGCAAGCAATTTGCTCACTGCGGTGCAGAACACTTGCAAGACAGGCTATTTGCAAAACTGGAGTGGCGGAAAAATTACCGACGCCAACAAGACTTCAATCAGCAACCAGAGCTCCACGACCGAGAAGGTCGCTGATTACAATCTCATCGTACAGCCGTCCGCAGTGTCAACCACGATCTACAATCAAGAAGCAACGGCAAAGCCGCTGCGTGCCAATGCCAATGTATTTACTTATGCACTAAGCATTACCCAGGATGGCTTGCTCAGCCTTTCGTATAGCGTGAATAATGGCTCTGCAACCCCCGTCATCGCCAAGCAGTCGATCACCGCGAACAATGGCAAACTACCGCCAAGTTTCCGCTTTGGCTTTACATCGGGCACCGGTGGCGGCAGCAATGTGCATGAAATTCTTTGTTTCAAGGCCGCCCAAATCAATGCTGCTTCCGACTCCGCCGGCACCAATGTGCAGCAATCCGCGCGCGTGCAAGCCGGCTCCCAGGTGTACCTGGCGTACTACCACCCGGTAAATTCCTGGGGCCAGCTTACAGCGTCCGACCTTCTTGCCGATGCATCCGGGAATGTGTCGATTAATTCTACCGCCAACTGGGATGCCAGCTGCGTGCTTACCGGCGGCAAATGCTCTTCGACAGGTGTGGCGACGACCGCGCAAGGCTCCGGGTCCCGAAATATTTTAAGCTGGAGCGGCACTGCGGGCGTTGCCTTTCAATACACCAGCCTGACGTCCGCACAGCAAACCGCGCTGGGCGGCTCCACCGATGGCACAACGCGCACCGCCTTTCTGCGCGGCGACCGCAGCCAGGAGATCACCGCCGCCACTCCCGGCCCCTTCCGAGGGCGCGACGGCGTGCTGGGCGACATCATGAACTCAAGCCCGGTATGGGTCGGTCCGCCGTCATCCAACTTCGCCGGCGTGGGAACCGATTTGCTGACCAGTAAGTCGATTGCAGAATACGGCGCCGTCTATACCAAATTCATGAGCGATAAACTGACTCGCGCGAATATCGTCTACGTGGGTTCAAACGATGGGATGCTGCATGGTTTCCGCGCCGGCGCGTACGACGCGTCCGGCTCCTTCGTCAAAGCCACGAATGATGGCCAGGAAGTGCTCGCCTATGTTCCAGCGAACGTGGTCAGCAACATTCACCCGTCCAACGCCATCTTCGATTTTTCTTCCCCCCAGTATTCACACAATAGTTACGTCGACGCTACTCCGGCATCCGGCGACCTGTACTATGGCGGAGCATGGCATACCTGGCTGGTTGGCGGAACCGGCGCCGGCGGTAACGCAACAGGCGCCGTCAACGAGCCCGCCAACATCGCAAATAGCGCGAATAGTACGGCTACGGGCGTGCTGTATGCGCTGGACATTACCGACCCCACCCAATTCAAGGAGGCCAACGCAGCGAGCGTCGTCCTCGGCGAATGGGACTCCAGCAACATCAGCTGCGGCAATGCGTCCAACTGCAAGACCAGCCTGGGCAGCCAATACGGCACGCCTATCATACGCAAGATGCATGATGGCAACTGGGCAGTCATTTTTGGCAACGGCAGGGACAGTGCCACCGGCACCGCCGGCATCTTTATCATGTCAGTCGATTATAAGACTGGCGCAAGGGCTTTCCGCTTCCTGGACACAGGCGTAGCGAATGCCGATTACGCCAAAGGGCTGAGAAACGGCATTGACTACGTCGCTTCCGCCGACCTGGATGGGGATCATGTTACCGACTATCTGTATGCCGGCGATGCGCTGGGCCATGTATGGCGCTTTGACGTGAGCGACAGCGATCCGTCAAAATGGGCGGCCGGCAGCAGCCCTATGTTTACCACAAGCAGTGGGCAGCCGATTTCAACGCGCGTGACGGTGAATTCGGTCTTGCAATCCGGCGGGTCGCCCAGGCTCCTGATTTCATTTGGCACCGGGCAGCAATGGCCGCAAAACCCTACTAGCGCGACAAAATTTGCCAGCGGCACACAAGCGCTGTACGGCATATGGGACTGGGACCTCAGCGCCTGGAATGCAAAAAGCGGCGTCAAGTATGCATCGCTGACCGCGCCGCAGAGTTATTCGGCCACGAACTTGCAAACGCAGACGATGACGACAAATTCTGCGGCCAGCGGCGCCATCTCCGGCTACCGCACCGTAACCGCAAACACTGTCTGCTGGAAAGGCTCCAAGCCTTCCTGCACTCAGTTTGGCTGGGTGCTTGCTCTGGACAATAGCGCGGGCGAGCAAATCATTTATAACCCGGTAGTAGCCTACGGCACCTTTCTGGTGAATACCACCATTCCTTCGGTGAACCAGGTGCTCAGTTGCACGAGTCAGCCGGCTTCCGGATACACGATGGCGATTTCACCGGAAACCGGTGGGGCTCCGATTACCTCCTTCTTTGCATCCGCAGTCAAGGACGCAGGTTTCTCTGCAACCGGGATCATTGCCGGTTTCGGCCTGAGCGCGACGGGCACACCGTCTATCGTGACATCAACGTCGGGAAAACCTTACCTGGTGCAGCAAACCGTTTCAGGAGTCGGCGCTGTGACAAAGATCGACCCGCCTAGCGGCAAGGCCGGCAGGTTGACATGGGTAGAATTGCGTTAAATTGAGGAAATAGAAAACCATGCAAAATCCACGTGTTCGCCGCTATCAGGGCGCATTGACTTTGTCGGACGGCTTCACGCTGATTGAACTGATGTTCGCCGTGGCGATTGTTGGCATGCTGGCGGTAATCGCCACAAATTCGTATCGGAGCCAGGTATTGAAGTCGCATCGCGTCGACGCCAAAAACGCGGTGCTGGACCTTGCAGCGCGCGAAGAAAAATACTTTGCAACGCACAATACTTATTCGATTGTAGGAACCGACCTGAATTACAGCACCGTGTTTCCAGTCAACGTCAATTCGGGCGGCCAAGTTTATTATACGTTGAGCGTCACGCAAACGACCACCTCGGATTTCACGGTTACCGCTACTCCTGCGGGCAAGCAAACATCCGACGGGTGTTCTTCGTACATCCTGAACAATCTCGGCGTCCAGTCTAACGGTACTGGCGCGACAGAGACCAATTGCTGGTAACCGGGACAGGGCCTGCTTTGTTCGCAGGCCCCAGACCTCACCGGCTATTCTGGAGAGCCGGATATAGAACATGAACACCGGCCTGGCAAGGATGTAGCTAGCTTCTGGGGCCGCGGATCTACGCAACGACAGCGGCCACCAGCGCCGTTCCGCATGCAATAGACGCGACGACGACAAGTAAAATTTTCTTGAGCCGTTTCCGCTTATCGATCAGACGCATGGCGGACGAACGCCTTAAAGAAGGCCGGTCGTGCCGCTTCATGAGACTGCCCTTTCCATATCGCCTTGATTGTTCAGCGCGATGTCCAGAATCTCGATTTGATCTACCCTGTTTGACGGCAACGTCACATTGACGATGCAAAACAACTTGCGCCCCAGCAAAGCCAGCCCTACCGGCGTCATCACGGACACGCGTGCCAGAGCGGGGTCGGCCTCATGCGGAGGCACGAGCGTAATCGAGCGGCTGTCCTTCGTGTCGACTGCCGAATAGACGATCTGCGAATACAGCGACACACAATCAAGTCGCCGCCCGCTGTCCGCAGGCAAGATGACGGCTGTCGAAACGATGTCCAGCAGATGCTCCGCCATCTCGCATTCTGCTTCGCCGAAGCGCAACATCCGGTCGGCCAGTTTGTTCAACAAAGAAGCATCGGGTTGGGTAAGGTAACGTTCAGTACTCATGATATTTACTCCGAATCGGCGAGTGCACGCCAATAAGACATAGCAGCGCAATGCTGAAGCGAGATGCGTCAACACAGCGGCAAAATTTGCGGGAGTGGCTCGGGAGCTAAACTGATGAACGAAGAATCGTCCTACCCTTGCTCGCCGAGCCTAAGTGAGGCAGGCGAGATCTCTTACTGAAGTTGGGCAGGCAAAAAACGACCGGGGAGTAGTTGCGGCTATCCGATTGGAAGCGTGCGACAAATGCGCTGCGCACAGGCCCTCCTGGCTCAACGCAGATTTGATGCGAGTCGGCAGGAAGGTGGAGGCGGCCATTAGAATAAGACGAATCGAAAGTATCGAAGCGATAGTAATGGCCTTATTATAGCCACTTGAGGCTTTACGTCAACCGCGTCCCGATACCATCCTCGCAGTGGTTCGCAAACCCCGCCCTGCGCATAAGCCCCCTTTGGACGGCCGGCTTGCAAAGCGCGATCATTCAAAACCCTACTGCATGGAAGGCGGCGGAGGCGGCGGGTAGTTCATCTGCGAAGGTGCCGGGTAGCGATAGTATCCGCGAGAATAAGACGGCATCAGATTTCCTTTTGAATACATGCATTGCTGGTACGCTATGTCGTATCGACGTTGCGCGTTCCATGCAATGGCGCCGCTTTGATTTGCTCCCGCTGCAGCGCCAACCACGGCACCCGTCGCCGCGCCGGCGCCAACGCTGCGGCTGCCCCCGGCAGCAGCGCCGACCGCTGCGCCCAATGCGGTGCCGACGACTGTTGAAGCCGCAAAGTTCCCAGCAGCGGCATCGCTGGGCAAGCCAACAGACTGCGTTGCCCAGCCGCGGCAGATCTGATCATCTTGCATGAAGACTTCGAATGGTTTGTTCTGAGGTGGCATGACAGCAACCGTAGGTCCGGTGGGCATCTGGGCGCAGCCGAGCAAAAGTGACGCTCCTAGCCCAAGGGTACTGATGAGTGGAAATTTCGCACCCAAGCTTTGAATGGAAATTTGACGATATGCAGTAAACATCATGACTCCCTCCCACTTCGGTTGCACCAGAGCAGCATCGCCCGGTGAGGCCAATCGCCAATCGATTCAGGCGACGGCCTGTAAAAAATTATCGGCCAAGTGCCATTTCCAGTAGCTGAGATAACTACATTGGAGCATGGCTATGTATCGAACTCATTTCAGATTCAGAGTAATTTGTAAGTAAGTGTTAGCCAGAATCTCGCTTCATTTAGCTCGGCGAAAATGCCGGGATTATCGTCTAAACTAAATGATATACCCAGGCTCCTGGATCAATCGCAAAACGGGGTACATCATGAAGCCAACTCCTCTTTCACACAGCATTGCCGCAATGATGTTTTCCCTTGCGGCTTTGTCGTCCTGCCGCACCACTCCCGTGCCCACTGAACTGCTCGGCGATCCTGCACCTGTATCGGCGGCAATTCGCACAATTAATATTGCGCCTGATACCCGGTCAGTGAATGTCACCGATGGAGAAATTATCAAATTTACTGTCGGCGACAAGGCGTTCGCCTGGAATTTCGATGGCGCGTTGACGGTTGACAATTTCCCGTTAAATCAAGTCGCGCCGCCTGGACTGCTTGATCATCCGGTGCAAGCCTATGTTGCGCCGGACCCAACCTATGAAGGCGGCGGTGACGGGGACAGACATCATGGAAGTGGCGGCCACGGTGGGGATCACGGTGGCGGCCACGGTGGAGGTCATAAGTAGACAAGATGAACTAGCCCCCTATAAGTTTCCATGTGGGAAAATAAGCCTGCAACTGTGCTGAAATGCAACGAAATCAGCATGGAGGCTTAGTTTTCAGGGAACGGCACACTCGCGTGCCCGCCAGAAATGCATGCAAATAACCACAAACAATTTTGGTTAGAGGCGTCAATGAGACAAACAGTTTCACTATAGGCACGCGGCACGTTAAAATCTGAAAGCGTCAAGCCTTGACGCCTCCTGTGCAAGTTCACTTTGAGGACACTTATGAAAACGCAACTTCGTTTACTAATAGTAGCTGCTGGCTTGCTTTTCGCTTCGACCGGCTTTGCCCAAACCTCCGCCTCAATGCCGGCAGCATCCGCTGCAAAAGCAAGTGCCAGTGGCAAAGCAGCAGCAAAATCCGCATCGGCCTCCATGCCTATGACCGCGGCAGCTGGCGGTGGCGGCGGGAAGGTATGGGTTAATGAGAAATCCAAAACGTATCACTGCGAAGGCAGCAAGTATTATGGCAAAACAAAGGTCGGTGAATATATGACCGAAGCTGATGCAAAAGCCAAAGGCAACCACCCGGACCATGGTAAGGCCTGCACAGCCAAGTAACTGCTTGCGCCAACTGCAATGGACCTGAGCGCAAGCGGTCACAGGTCAAATCGAAATACCTTGTTTTATCTGCCGCTTTTGTTTGAAACGTCGGCCGGTTGATACCTCATTACCCTGGCTAGTCCAGGGTTGCTTTCTTTTTTTAATTCTCCAATTCCGTTTGCAATAAATAACGGCATGCTTCGTTGAGTCTGCCTACCAAATTGGCCTACATTGTCGAATCGGATTTTCCGCCATTTTTCGGAGAATAAAATGCACAATCCTCAGCCTCAATTCATCAATGTCAAGCTTGAAAAACTTCATCCGACCCAAATTACAGTCGGCAAGCTGGAGGTGGCGCTAAAGCGAAAGCAGTGGGCGGGGCTCGGGAAAAAATCCCGCGCTGCTGCATTGGCCAGCCATTGGTTTCCTGCAATTGCGGGCATGGAGGGGCGCTATTACATAGTCGATCACCACCACTTTGGCTTGGCCTTGCTCGAAGAAAATGTTAAAACAGTGAGTGTGATGGTGCTCAAAGACCTGTCGTGGCTAGATGCCCCCAAGTTCTGGCGTGTTATGGATCATCACCAATGGGTGCATCCTTACGATACTGAAGGTGTCCGGCGCGAATTCGAATCACTCCCTGATCACCTGACGCATTTACATGACGATCCCTATCGCAGCCTGGCAGGTGAGTTGCGCCGCGCCGGCGGCTTTTCCAAGGATGTCACTCCTTTTAGCGAATTTCTGTGGGCAGACTTCCTAAGAACGCATGTCCAGGTCAGTCTGATCGATCAGGACTTCCAGAAAGCGTTGACGAAAGCAAAAAAAATCGCACATACCCAGGAGGCGCGTTACCTGCCAGGCTGGTGCGGCTTGGCCGGAGTACCGTAAATGCAGATCTCCAGCGAGGCGCCAAAATCCAATAAGGCCGGCATTCTCGGACTGCTGTCGTTAGCAGATGTCATTGCCGGCCTATCTCTTGCGGGCTTACTGCTGCCTGAAGCAGTCGCTTATTCCAGCATTGCCAACTTGCCGCCGCAGGCCGGCGTCATCGCTCTATTCGCCGGATTGGTTTGCTATGGGCTGCTTGGCACCAGCCGCTTCGCCATCGTCTCTGCAACATCATCCTCTGCCGCAGTGCTGGCTGCAGCGTCTGCCGACATGTCTGGCGGAGACCTGCAACTCCGGTCTGCCATTGCGATTGGCTTGATCGTGCTGACCGGCCTGTTTTTCACTGTAGCAGGGCTCGCCAGGATGGGGAGCGTATCCGACTTCATTGCCAAACCGGTGCTTCGGGGATTTGCATTTGGACTGGCCATCGTGATTATTCTCAAGCAAATCGCAAATGTGGTCGGCGTCCGGCCGCACCATAACGACCTGTTCCGGTTCACGGCCGAGCTATTCAGCCAGACATCACTCTGGAATTGGCCGGCCGCGATAGCCAGTGCAGTCGCGCTGATGGTATTGTTCCTCTTCGCAAGGATACCTCGCCTGCCCGGCGGATTTTTGGTCATCGTCATTGGTATCGCTGCCGGCAAATGGCTCAATCTTTCTCAATATGGGATCGGCCTTGTGGGAACCATCAACTTGCAGCTGATGGCCCCGGCACTGCCAGGCCTGTCCTATTCCGAGTGGCTGCGGATAGGCGAATTGAGTATCGCAATGGTCATGATCCTGTATGCGGAGTCTTATAGCTCCATCCGCAGTTTCGCAATAAAGCATGGGGATACTGTATCGCCCAACCGGGATTTGTTTGCACTGGGAATTGCCAACGTCGTGTCAGGAATTTTTCATGGCATGCCGGTGGGAGCGGGCTATTCGGCCACCTCGGCTAACGAAGCCGCCGGAGCGGTCTCCCGGCTGGCAGGGTGGATTGCTGCGGCAACGCTCCTCGTCGTCGTTGCAGGCCTGCTGCCGGCCATAGCCTTGACGCCCGAGCCTGTGCTGGCGGCCATTGTCATTCATGCGGTCAGCCACACACTGCGTCCGGCAGTCTTTAAACCTTATTTCACATGGCATCGCGACAGGCTGCTCGTTGTAGCGGCTGTGGTAGCGGTGCTGGCTTTAGGTATATTGGATGGTTTGCTTGCAGGCATTGCGGTTAGCCTGATCTTGTTGTTACGGCGCCTGTCGGAATCGTCGGTGACGATTCTTGGGCGCCTTAATCAGGGCCATGATTTTGTTGGAATAGTCGCCCATCCGGAAGCGCAAGCCGTACCGGGAATGCTTATCCTGCGCCCCGATACCGCCCTTTTCTTCGCAAATGCAGAGAGGATTTTGGCGCAGGCAAGAAAAAAAATCACAGCCTCTGGCGCCGACGTTCATACAGTAATCCTCAGCCTGGAGGAATCGCCCGACCTCGACAGTTCAAGCCTGGAAGCATTGATTGACTTTCGTAAGGCGATCACGGACCAGAATAGGCATTTATTGTTTGCCCGTCTAAAGCCGTCAGCGCAGCAGGTGCTAAGTCAAGCTGCCATTCCCGGAACAGCGGTGGCCGACCTGTGCGATCTCAGCGTGGATGATGCAGTCAGATTGGCGACAGATTTAAGCTCGAAGCCTTAGCATACTAGTGCTCATGAGCCCTCCCTTGTTTCCCGGCTGCGATCGGAAACACTATTTCACGAAAATCAAAGCTCCATACTAGGCGCTAAATTTCGCGGGTTCACGCTCGCGAAAAAAACCTTGATCAAACGCCTTGCAGTAGGACTCCCAGTCCGTGTTGACTTGCTTGGCACAATCCCGCGCCAACCCCATGATTGTGTCGGTCCATTTTTTTTTCGCCGCAAAAGCAATCAATTCATCGGCGATTGCGGACCCTCCCCTGCCCGAACTGCGGATGTGCGCGGACGCAACGACGTCCCCCATCACCTGCATCACCTCTTCCAACTCTTGCAGTGAACTGATTGAGCGATCCAGCGTGACGCGATCTTCGGTCGGTTGCAGCGCGCGCAAAATATAGTGCCGCTTTCCGATAGTAACCGGTTGCAGAAAAGCCATCGAGACCGCCTGTATCCGACGTTGCAACGCAACCACGCGATCTGCCTCTGATTTCCATTTCGGCTGCGCGTTTCTTAAGTGTGGCGCCAGCGACGATGGCAAAGCCTGCTTTAAATCCAGCAGATAGTTCCCATTGGGACCGCCCTTGCCGTGAACCAGAACTATGTAGCGCTCCACGCCGAGACTGCCCGTGCCGGCAACGCGCCTTGCCATATCCAGCACTTTGAAAAATTGCGGATTAATCTGCGTTGATGCAAATTCGTCGAAAAAAGTCGTGACTTTCTCGCGTTGCCCCGGCGTGACTGACAGCGCTTTTTTTCCGTCGATTCGCAGGCTTCTCCTTGCTCCTTTGAGCACAGTGCGCCGATCGAGAAATGCCGACCTCTGCCTTTGCCGGAGGCTATCCAGCAGATTGCCGACCAGCCCCTGTGCGGTGTCTCTTTCAACCCAATGACTCTTGCCTTTAGAAAGAACCTGCTTGTAAGACGCCAGGAACACACTGCCGAGGGCTCTTGCTTCAAGCTTGCTGATCCCAAGGCTTCCCGCGCCGACCAGCACACTTGTGACAAATCGGACCAGGTCCCAGGAAAGAGGCGCCAATGCGGCTTCATCGAAGTCGTTGATGTCAAAGTAGGCGAGACGATTATCCCCTTTATAACTGCCAAAATTTTCCAGGTGCAGATCACCGCAGCACCAGACCAGCGGGGACTGGGGGAACGTGCCTGCATCCGACAAACGGTCATAGAAAAGATGACAGGTCCCTCGTAAAAAAACGAAAGCACTGCGACGCATATTGCCGTACTTCATTTGCAATCGCTCAGGGTCACGTCCGGCGTTAAAGGAAAAAATATTTTGGCAGGGTTCTAGCATGATTTGGCCTTGTTGAATGAAGGAAAATGGGCATCAGGTACCAAAGAAACAATGTCCAGAAGGCTTGCTCCGACTACCGATGTCAATGAAAAACGACGCGGACATGCCTATCCTTGTTAAAAATAAGCAGAAATTTCCTCATCAACTAAATCGCACGGAAAATATGGTTCCTTTGCCATTTGATCCCGGCTCAATGGAGATAGTCGCGTTATGGTCCTTTGCTATATCGCGCACAATCGAAAGCCCCAGGCCGCTGCCTGCTGCTTTGTCGCTAAGGCGATAGAAGCGATTAAAAATCAAATCACGTTCTGACTCTGCTATGCCGGGCCCTGAATCCTCCACCGAGAAAATGCTCTGGCCGGATTGACGAAAACAGGAAACTGTCACAGCACCGTGAAACGGCGTATAGCGAATGGCATTGTCAATTAAATTATCGATCAAATCACGCAGCAAAAACCGGTCTCCGAGGACCAAAATCGGATCAAGGTTAAATCCCAGATCTATCTTTTTCTTTGCCGCCAATTCAACAAAATGTTGAATTGAATCTTCTACGACCTTATTCATCTCCAGCTTCTCCAGCCGGGTATGTTCAAATTGGCCGGGTTCAGCGCGCGCCAGCGCCAACAGCTGGTTGGTTTGACGGATCATTCTTTCCGTGGACGACATGATCAAGGTCGCCGATTGTATCGTTTCCCCATCGTTTTGATGTTTCTGGATCAGCCATTCGATTTGAGTTTTAACGCCCGTAAGCGGTGTTCTCAGCTGGTGCGCTACATTGGCAAGAAAATCCTTGCGCGCAGATGCATCCATTTGCACTCGATTGAGCAGGCCATTGATAGCCCCCACCACCGGCCTTAATTCCCGGGCGATGCCGTGCTCCGGAACAGGGGAAAGATCATTAAAATTGCGGGAATCCAGGTCCGTCTGCATTTGCTTCAACGGAAAAAGCCCTTTGGTTACCGCTATCCAAACGATGGTAATGGAAATAAGCGTGAGCATGCCCTCAACAAGGATAAGCACAAAAAATATCTCGGAGCGGATATGCGCGCGTTTACGCTCCGTCTCGGCGACGCCGATGTACATCGTTTCGGACCCGATTTTCGTTTTGAGGGAAATAACCCGGGTTGTCTCATTGTGCATGGTGCCGTCGTAGGCAATCGGATCGTCAAATCGCGACGGGAAATTCAGCTTGGGAAAATCATTATCGCCGACGATGGTCTTTCCATCAGAGTCTCGCACGGTGAAATACACCAGATCCAAATGATCGACTCTTAACACTTGTTCTGCCTGTTGCGGCAAGTCGATACTGATTGTTTCATTGGTTTCGCGCAACCTGGACTTCAAGGCCCACACAGTGTCAGCCAGTCCTTGATCAAATGCAATTTGCGCGGGTGCCCAGGCAAGCCAATAAGTTAAGCCTGCTCCAACTAAATTAATAAGCAGAAGCGGCGCTATGAGCCACTTCAGGAGATTGACCCGCATGCTGAACTTCATTGACCCACTTTCACAAACATCGACACAATCAAATCTATCCGGCGAACGACGAGCTGGATGAAAACCGGAATCCAGCGATTTCATCCCACCACGCAAGCGCCAACCAGCACTATTCTCCATCAGCAAACACACTTCACGCCCACGCCGGGCACAATGGATCGGCAGAAATCGAAAAAACACCCGGGACATGATGGCAATATTCTAACGTGCAAATTACTGCCACCACTGCTGAATCCTCTCTTTTTTACTGCGCCGTGCCGCTGTCAGCATTTTGTCAGCTTCGCGTCATGCTGCTGTCAGCACGCATTCGTACCATTCCGCTTGGTTGCCATTATGCAAAGGGCCTGAATTTCATTGTGCCCTAGTGGTTCCTGCCGAAACCAATAATGATCAAAAGGATTTCATGTCTACCGGACTATCAGCAAGCCGCTTCAGCAAATATCTGCCGCTGGCCCTGTGCTTTACTTTTGCGGCCTCAAGCACGACCGCAGCGGATCGCCCGCAAGTCAATTGGCAGGAAGGCGCGAAATTGGGAACCATCGAATATATATATGACGCAGAGACGCCCGAAAAAGATTTACCGGATTGTCTCGCGACCCTGCCCAAAAAGGAACTCTCGAGCCGGCATTTTGTAAAAGTCTGGTATCGGCATGTTCGCCTGATGCGCCATGAAGTTGCTGAACTACCGGACGATTTGCTACATGCAAAGGTGGACGATCATGTCGAAATCTGGCCGGCAGATTGCTCACGCGGGAAATTGTCCAGAATTTCAAAAGTTTTTTCACCTGCCCCATAGTGCCCTGCCCCATGATTTCCTTTTGCAAGCTTTATGTTGCAGGTATTGTCAGTTTTGTCCTTGCCCACCACTGCTGCGCCGAACAAGTCCCTGACGTCCAGAACCTGACCCTTCGACAAGCATTCCAGATTGCGGTAGAACGCAATCATGATCTTCGTCTGTCGGTTAATGCGGTTCAAAGCGCTGGCGCCGCCATTGAAGTTGCGGGTGCATCGCCCAATCCGACGCTAACGCTGCAAACTGCAAGCATCAACCCCAAAGTCGGCATCGGGGATGGCACCCTACGCAATAAAACTGTCGACAGTTCAATCAGGATTGATCAGCTCATAGAGCGCGGCGGAAAGCGGGAATTGCGGAAGGCAGTAGCGGCGACGATGGAAGACGCCGCACGGTCTGATCTGATTGACACCAGGCGGCAGTTGCACGTACTTGTCAGCCAAGCCTATTATGACGCCCTTGCGTCAGAGGAGAAGCTTGTCATATTGAGGCATACGGCAGACCTGTACGACACTACCATCAGTGCTGCACAAAAACGTCAGAAGGCAGGCGATATTGCAAATGCCGATGTTGCCCGCTTGCAGGTTGATGCGTTGCGTGCAAAGAATGATGTGCTGCAAGGCGAAGCGGACGTTAAGAAAGCCAAGCATTCCCTGGCGACCTTATTGGGGAGCGTCAATCTCGCATCGCAAATCAGACTATCCGATACCTGGCCTACCGCACAATTCGACTCCGTCGAACCCTCGGATTCATTGATTGAGCAAAGAGCGGATGTAGTCGCGGCGAAATTGCGTCTTGAATCTGCAAAGACCGCACGCAAGCTTGCCCTTGCAGCCCGCACGAGGGATGTGTCTGTCGGCGCCCAGTACGATCACTATCCGGTAAGCGAAGCCAACACTCAAGGAACCGGAAACAGTTTCGGCTTTTCTGTGCAAATTCCTTTATTTTTCAGATATCAATTTGACGGTGAAATTCGCGCAGCGGAGGTCGCTGTCGATGCGGCAAGCGAAACACTGGAAAAAATCCGGGACGCCGCCACGAACGAACTCCATCAAAATTGGCAAGATGCCCGCTCCTCCTTTGATCAGCTCCGGATTTACGACGACAAACTGCTGGTCGCTGCAAAGAAAACCGCGGACGCAGCCGAATTTGCTTTTCAACACGGTGCGATAAGCATCATGGATGTCCTCGATACCCGGCGCACGTACCGGGCAACCCAGCTCGATGCGCTGACAGCCCGAGCCAGCTATGCAAAATCTTTAGCCGCCTGGCAGGCAACACTAACCGAAAATTTATCGCAATGAGTTCATCTTCAAATCTCGTCAAGACCGCAGTAGCCGCAGCTCTTATCGGCGCGGCGGCCTTGGGCATACGGCATGTTTATGCAACCCAGGAGGCAAAACCTGTATCTGCAGCAAAGGACAGGCCGCAGCCGGGCATCGTCAAATTCGCTTTAAATTCGGCGCAATTGTCGTCGCTCAAAATTTCTGCCATCGAAGAAATTCCGCTGCCGGTTTCAGATATGGTGAATGGACGTATCACATACGATGAAAATGTCACTTCCCGTATCAGCTCTCCCATCCTGGGTAGAGTCATTGCATTGCACACAGAGATAGGTGAAAAGGTCCGGCGCGGCGCCGTATTGGCCGATATAGACTCGCCTGACCTGAGTACTGCCGACGCCGATTGGCGCAAGGCGCAAGCAGATGAGCTTAAGAAAAAACTTGCCTATGATCGTGCAAAAATTCTGTTTGACGGCGACGTGCTGGCGCGCAAGGATTATGAGTCCGCCGAAGCCGACTATATGCAATCGAGGGCGGAGACCAGGCGCGCGCAATTGCGGATGAAAAACCTTAATGCGTCCGGCAATGAAGATGGGCGTTTCGGCCTGAGATCGCCAATCGCCGGCATAGTCGCCGACAAACAGATCAATCCAGGACTGGAAGTTCGTCCGGACTTGCCGAATCCACTCTTTACGGTGACGGACTTGAGCCGCCTCTGGGTGATTGTCGACGTCCCTGAGCAAAGCGCCGCCCAAATTCACGCCGGACAAATCGTCAGCATAGAAACAGACGCTTACCCGGACCAGCGTTTCAACGGCAAGGTGGCATTGGTTGGATTGGCGCTCGATCCGGTGACGCGACGTATCCAGGTCCGTTGTGCAGTCAAAAACGATGACGGAAGGCTCAAGCCGGAAATGTTCGCCCGCATATCCTTCCTCGCGGACGACAGCGCCAAGAAAGCGGCGCAGATACCCAACACCAGTATATTTGTCGAAGGCGCGTACAACTATGTATTCGTTGAAACCCAGCCTGGTACCTTTGAAAGGCGCCGTATCAATGTAAAAATCAAAGGATATGAAAAGAGCTTTGTCGATACCGGATTGGCAAACGGAGAAAAGATAGTGACAGAAGGCGCCTTCTTGTTGAACGCAGAGGCGGCAGGCAATGCTCGCTAAGCTGATTGACTTTGTCCTGGCGCAACGCGTCTTTGTTTTGATCCTGACAGCGGCGTTAGGCGTATTTGGCTATAGGGCATTGACCAACTTGCCGATTGAAGCCTTTCCGGATGTCCAGGATGTGCAGGTGCAGATTGTGACGCAATATGCAGGGCAAGCACCCGAAGAAGTCGAGCGTGTCATAACCTTGCCGATAGAGCGCGAAATGAGCGGCGTTCCGCGCCAAACTCAGCTTCGCTCGGTAACTATTACCGGCTTATCTGTAGTCACGATCACCTTCGCCGACGGAACTGACGACTATTTCGCTCGTCAGCAAGTGCTTGAAAAGCTACAGAACGTCACGCTTCCCACAGGAGTTCAAGCCAGCCTGGCTCCGCTTTCCACTGCCGTAGGAGAGATCTTTCGATACATCGTCGAAACTCCGCCCGGCATGGACGCCAACGAAGTGCGCGCGCTGCAAGACTGGGTGATACGCCCCAAATTAAGAATAGTTCCCGGCGTGGCCGACGTAGTCAGCTTCGGCGGAACGGTGAAGGAATATCAGGTCCAGGTCGATCCCACTGCGCTAAAGCGCTATGGAGTGACGATCGATCAGGTCAGCCAGGCCCTGACGAATAATAGCGCCAATGTAGGCGGCGGCTTTCTCCGCCGAGGCGACGAGGCATTGGTCGTCCGCGGCATAGGCATATTTAGCCGAATTGAAGAAATCGGCAAGGTCATTATCAGCGCAAAGGCGGGTAAAACGGTGCTGATATCCGATGTTGCCGACGTAAAAATAGGAAATCGCCCGCGCTCTGGAATTGTTGCATTCAACGATGAAAACAGCGTTGTCGAAGGCGTCGTCCAGATGAGCAAGGGCAGCAATGCGGCGAAAGTGGTTTCTGACGTCAAGGACCGCGTCGCCGAGCTCAATGCAAATTTGCCGAAAGGCGTCAGCATCAAAACGATCTATGATCGAACAAACCTGATTGACCACACGGTACACACCGTTGCTGAAAATTTGCTGGTCGGCGCCGCGCTTGTCATCGCTATTCTCGTCATCTTCCTGGGCAACTGGCGGGCGGCGTTGATCGTAGCAACAGTCATCCCCTTGTCCTTGATGTTTGCATTCATCATGTTGGATGCGCGCGGGATTCCCGCCAATTTGATCTCTCTCGGCGCGGTCGATTTTGGGATTATCATCGATAGCGCCGTGGTCCTGGTGGAAGCGCTGATGGTCAGGCTGGCTTTGCACAACTACGATCCGGCTGCGGGCCTCAAACCCTATGCCTGGCGCAAAAAAACACTGAAGCAGACCGTGGTCGAACTAGGCCACCCTATCCTGTTTGCCAAAGCCATCATCATTGTGGCTTTTATCCCTATTTATACATTCCAGCGGGTTGAGGGGAAAATATTCTCACCGGTCGCATTCACGCTGAGCTTTGCCATTCTGGGAGCAATCTTCCTGACGATGACGCTTGTCCCGACGCTTCTGGCCCTGGTTATCAAGCGTCATCCATTTGCGGAAAAACACAGTAACTGGATGGCATCCTTGCAAGAAAGATACCGGAACATGCTCACGCGCCTGTATCCAAACCGCGTGTGGGTCATTGCCGGATCCGGGTTTGCGCTTGTCATGGCATTGGCGCTAGCCCCTATGCTGGGAAGCGAATTCCTGCCCAAGCTCGATGAAGGCAATCTCTGGCTGACGATCAGCCTGCCCAATTCTAGCTCGCTGGAAAAAACCCAGGAAATCGAGCACCAGGTACGCGCGATATTGAAAAGCTATCCGGAGGTCGGGAATATAATTTCCCAGGTAGGCCGGCCGGACGACGGTACGGACCCGAAGGGGGCAAACAATATGGAGATATTCGCCGACTTGAAGCCTAGCGGCGAATGGAAGCACGGCAGCAAAGAAAGTTTAATCGCTGATATGTCGGCAAAGATTCGCGTGATTCCGGGCGTTCCTACCAATTTTTCCCAAGTCATAGAAGACAATGTGGAGGAGGCCCTGTCTGGAGTGAAAGGAGAAATCGCAGTCAAGATTTTTGGTCCGAATCTTGATGTTCTGACGCAAAAAAGTGAGCAGATTGCATCCATCCTGAATAGCATCGACGGCGCAGCCGATGTGGCCGCAGTGAAAATAGGCGGGCAAAGCGAACTGGATATCGTCATTGACCGTACTCGTATTGCCAGGTTGGGGATCAATGTTTCAGACGCCAATTCTGCAATCCAGACGGCATTGGCCGGAAACGCGGTAAATTCATTTTTTGAGGGCGACCGCCAGTTTGATCTCACTATTCGCCTAAAAGAAACTTTTAGACGTTCTGTCGACGACATCGCCGCGTTGCAGGTGAACCTGCCCGGCGGAGCCGGTACGGTCGCACTTGGCGATATTGCGCACATCGATATCCGCCAGGGCGCGGCCCGCATTAGTCGGGAAGGCGGCGGTCGCAACGCTTCAGTGAAGGCAAACCTGATCGGCCGCGATCAGGGCAGTTTTGTCGCAGAAGCGCAACGCAAAGTCGAAGAACAGGTCCATCTTCCGGAGGGATACCAAATTACCTGGGGTGGCCAATTTGAAAACCAGGAGCGTGCCGTCAAACGCCTGAAAGTAATTGTTCCGATTACAGCCTTGTTGATATTTTCCTTGTTATTCTGGGCATTTCGGTCGATACGCAAAGCTTTACTGGTGCTTTCCATCGTTCCATTCACTTTGATTGGCGGCGTTCTCGGTCTGGCTGCCGTTGGCCTGCATTTTTCCGTCTCCGCCGCAGTCGGCTTTATCGCCGTGGCCGGTATTTCCGTTCAAAACGGGGTAATCATGGTGGAGCAAATTGTGGCAATTGCGCGCTCAAATCCATCATCCTTCGCCAGTGCCGTGGACGGGGCGGTATCCCGATTGCGACCGATACTGATGACTGCATTGATGGCTGGCCTTGGGCTCTTGCCGGCAGCCTTATCTCACGGCATAGGTTCAGAAACGCAAAGACCTTTTGCGGTAGTCATTGTTGGAGGTATTGTTTCAGCAACCTTCTTCACGTTACTGCTACTGCCCCTTGTCTATCCGTATTTCGGCGAAAAAATAGAAATCGAATGAAACGCAGCCGTCAAGCAGTAGCACAAGAACTGCCCTCTTCCGCCTCTCTCGCCTCCAGCGGCGAGAACTGCGGCTAGCGGGTCAGAAGGTAAGCAGGCAGGAGCACTTCTCTGTGGGAATAAAATTTTAAAACGGTCGGGACAGGTTTATTTTTAAATAAAAATGATCAGCGCGGCGACCGCCAGGATCAACGCCACTTTGGTCAGCCTGTAGACATTCTTGTTCCATGCCTTAAAACGACGGCGGTACTGGCCCATCACATGGGAGACATAAAACAGCTTGCTGACGCCGCCGGTTTGGTCGCCGGTCTCATTTGGCGAGGCTGCTGCGGTCATCATCGTGCGGCCCAGCCAGCGGTTGATTGCCTGCGCCCAGCGAAAGCGCATCGGGCGTTCGATGTCGCAGAACAGGATGATACGGTCGCTATCGCTGCCATTGATCGCCCAGTGGATGTAGGTTTCGTCGAAGATCACGCCCTGGCCGTCGCGCCAACTGTAGCGCTGGCCATCCACTTCGATGAAACAGCGGTCGTCATTCGGGGTGGCCAGGCCAAGGTGGTAGCGCAACGAGCCCGCAAACGGATCCCGGTGCTGGTTCAGCTTGCCGCCGGGCGGCAACTCGGCAAACATCGCCGCCTTCACCGAAGGGATGCCTTGCAACAACGCATAAGTCTGCGGACACAGACGTTCGGCGGATGGATGGCTGGCGTTGTACCACTTCAGGTAAAAACGTTTCCAGCCATTTTTGAAGAAGGAGTTGAAGCCGGCATCATCGTGATTTTCCGCTGCCTTGATCTTTTGCAATGTCAGCAGGTTCTCCGCTTCGGCACGGATCACTTCCCAATTCTGTTGCAGCGGTGCCAAATCTTTAAATTCTTTCACCGCTAGATATGGCGTTGAGGGTACTTTGGAAAATACGTGCATGAAAAGGTTGATCGGCGCCATGAAGGAAGAATGATCGAACATCTGACGCGTGAACGGCAGGCGCACCTTGCCACGAAAATGAATATGCAGGATTGACAACAAATAAAAGATAACGACAGCCCACTTCATGGCGCCCCCAAAGATATAAATTTTCTCGTAGTGCAGAGATAGTTGGTCGAACGGCGCCTAAACCGGGAATTCCCCGAAAAACATTTAGCGCGAAAGAAGCGAATTGTAGCGCAGGTGCTGAAGATGGGTATCGCACGCGGCAAAAGGATGTTCATGCCAAACATTCTACGCTAGTCGCAGCGCTCCGAATCAAACCCGGGCGACAAACTCAAGCACGCCCCGCCTCAGCATGATTTTGCGCATTTATTGATGCAAATTATATAATTTTATCGTATTTGTTTAATAAATATCCTATCTGTAGCGTCATACTGGCCAGGCAATTAGAACTCGCCTTGACTTGCCGATAGGGCGAATAAAGACAAGAGGACGGCCCCATTGCAGCCGTCCTCGCTCAATTGACGCCGTCCGTAACGGGATGGGACAGTTAGATCGGTTGGCCCAGGTAAATCGGGCGCGCCGCAGTCAATTGGCTTTTCACATGTTGCGCGACGCCGTCGGCCAGCAGTTCTTCATCGCCGTTTTCAACCGCTTTGAGAATCGCCGCAGCGATGTCGGCTGGATCGGATTTTGGCGCATCCACGGCACTTGTCATGTCGGTATCGACATAGCCGAAATGCACTCCCAGCACCGTCGTCCCCTGCGCGCGCAAGTCGTTGCGCAAGCCGTTGGTAATGGCCCAGGCAGCAGCTTTGGACGCGGAATACACTCCTGAATTACCGACCACGGCCCAACTCAGTGCGGACAGGATATTCACCAACCCGCCGCCGCCATTGGCTTTGAGCACAGGCGCAAATGCCGCGCTGACCGCCAGGGTGCCTAGCGCATTGGTTTCAAACTGGGTGCGTGCTGCTGCGGCGGCGCCGGGTTCCAGCAAAGCTGCGGTCGGCGATGAGATGCCGGCATTATTGATGATCAGGTTGACGTCGCCTGCGATGGCCGCTGCGGCGGCGACCTGCCCGGAATTGGTCACATCCAATTGTATCGGCGTTACGCCTTCGATAGTAATGGATGCAGGATTGCGCGCAGCGGCGTAGATCTTGCGCACGCCGGCTTGCTGGAAAGCCTTAACGAGGGCTGCGCCTATGCCGCGGTTGGCGCCGGTGATCAATACGGTGGTGTCTTGTAATCTCATGATGGTCCTTTAAATAGCTTGTCGGGTTGAAAAACAGTTTGCAATTCCTGCCTGCCGATTTATTATATTACGATCATAATATTAAAGTCATCATATAAAATGCAGTCTAACGAAAATTTTTTTGGAAGCGGCATGCGTTACAAAGAAGACCATAAGGAACAGATCCGGCAAAAGATCCTGCAATCGGCTGCGGCGCGTTTGCGCTCCAAGGGTATTGCCGCCTCGGGTGTGGTGGGGCTAATGGCCGATGTGGGACTGACGCAGGGCGGCTTTTATGCCCATTTCAAATCAAAGGACGCGCTGGTGCGCGAATCTTTGCAAACCGCCATGCTGCATTTATATCAATCGGTGCAAAATACGATGGCCGCGTCTAACGGCAAGCCGCTGGAAGCCTTCCTGGACCAATACTTGTCGCACGCGCATAGAGACACGCCGGCTGCGGGCTGCGTGGCCTCGGCATTGTCTGGAGAGATCAGGGAAAGCTCGGAAGAAATCCGCGATATGTTCACGCTGCAAGTCAAAAACATGACAGCTTTGCTGGCCGAAGCCTTGCCGAATGAATGGAAAAATGAGGAGCGGCAAGCTTATGCCGAGATGATCTACGCAACGCTGGTGGGCAGCATGAGCCTGGCGCGTGCCGTCAACGACGAGGCAGTATCAAATCGCTTGCTGACAAATGCGCGGGAGCAGATACTCTCGATGGTAAGGAGCAAAGCGGTTACGCTGTTGGCAAGCGGGATTTAGCCTGAGCAATGTGCGCTAGTGGCGCCTCACACCCGCCGCCGCATCATTAGGCGCGATTAGGCTCGCTTAGCGCCGAGAACTTCGCCATGGATTTGTTGCCGCATAGCCTCCAGCAAGGCCGAGCGCCGCCGATATTCGCTACGTTTCTTTGACGGCCTCTCGTCAATCGGCTTTTCGTCAACGAAGCTTGGAATATCGAAATTACCATTACGGTTTTCCCTGCCCCCAGCCAGCAGCCACAACTGGTTATATTCCGCATTAATGGTTTTTTTTGACCGATATCTCCACGACCTGTAGATATGATTCTCTTTACTGATGCATTCGATCTTGGTGCAATTGATCTGGCTGGCAATGGTCCTAAGCGCTTCTATCAGCAGTAATCTCGGCTGAATCCCATGCAAGGCATGCGTCGCATCCCTGACCAGTTCACGGCAGTCGCCCGCCTTTGACTGGACGCCGCCGACCTTGATCAAAACCTCATGACCGGACCTCACCAAGCTAAAAGTCAGCCAAAGTATTGCCACATTATTGAAAGCCAATTCCAGCGTGACGCCCCCTTCCCGCTTGAACGTTTCCCTGCGAAACAGCTTGATCTCGAAATTTTCACCGGCTTTACCGTCAATACGGCAAAGCGAAACACCGTTGCCAGCCATGACTTCGACCGTCTGCTGAGTCCCGAATATCGCGTGGAACAGTTCGAAATGCCCCTTAAGGAGCGTTGCTCTCTTGGCTACTGTGATATTCCTGTCGAAGAATGGCCGGTGAACCGCTTCAACCAGGCTAGGCTCTTTCGCGGCAATGTCGCTTAAATAGCTCTCTTTGAGGAAGCGAAACCAGCATGCGCTAGGCTGCAGATTCATCAGGGTACGAAATACAAACCGGCTCCGGCGATCATAGCTGACCACGCGGGATGGAAAGGCCATACGATAAGCCCAGGAAAAGTCAGATGCGAAACGGCCTACGTCAAAAGAAAACTCTCTAAGACGCCCAAAAGGGTTCAGGTACGCAACCAACGGCGCTTTTTGTTCAACAATGTCCAAGATCTTGCCAGCCAAATGTAACCAGATATGACTGATTGTATCTTATTGTTTCAATTAATTATTAAAAGAAATTTGTTAAAAATCGTAAATACATTTCGTTTGTATCTTATTTGGCGTTATCAATAAGCCACTTTCCCTATATTCGACCTGACTCTAGGATTGTCTAGATATAGCCAGCGACGCTGATTATACTTAAGTCATTGTTTATGCACACCGGAGCGGCACCCATGGCACACCTTGCTGATGCTTCAACCAACAAGTCGGGCGGCACCGAGCCAATGACGGCGAAAGCCGCGGAACAGGGGTGCATAAACCGTGCTCTCAGGACTATGAGCGAGGTCAACCGCAGCTTGCTGCGGGCCTCGTCCGAACCAGAGTTCCTGAAGGAAATGTGCCAGGTCATTGTCGAGCATGGGGGATACCGCCAAGCCTGCGTCGGTTATGCGCAACACGATGAAAACAAATCTATCCGCTGGATGGAATGCGTCGGTATTGATAAAAATCTGCTTGATACACTGCATTTTACTTGGGCAGATACAGAGTTGGGACGAACAGTAACAGGGACCGCAATCCGTACAGGCAAACCCAGCATAGGGAGGAATATCCTCACCGATCCAGCGTACTCCAGCCCCAACTTTGCGCCATTCCGGGAGGAAGCAATCAAAAGAGGCTACGCATCTCTAAGCGCGTTTCCTCTCAGCATAGATGGGGAGGTATTTGGTGCACTTGGCCTGGCAGCAGCAGAACCGGATGCATTCGATCAAAACGAGGTTCATCTATTGAGCGAGCTCGCTGCCGACCTGGCTTACGGCATCGGCAACCTGCGCATGCGCAGCAAGCACCGCGAAGCCGAGGCCACCATCGCGCGTCTCGCTTACTACGATACCCTGACCGACCTGCCCAACCGCACTTTTTTGCTGGAACTACTGAAGGCGGCAATACAGGTCGCCAAGCAGCTGCGCCAGCCGCTTGCATTATTGCACCTGGAAGTCGGCCGCTTCCATGAAATCAACAAGGTTCTGGGCTATCGTTCCGGCGATGAACTACTGCAGGAACTGGCCCGCCGCATTGCAGAATCCATCAAAGAAAACGAAACATTGACGCGTGTGGGCGAGGCGGAATTTGCACTTTTGTTACCCAATGGCGGGTCCGATTACGCCGCCCAGACGGCACAACGGCTTGCGGCGACACTCCACAATCCGGTAGAGGTATCCGGCCTCAGTGTAGATGCCAGCGTCGCCATCGGCATTGCGCTATTTCCGGATCATGCAATCACACCCGAGACCTTGTTGCGGCGCGCGAACGCGGCGATGCGCAATGCAAAGCCTATCTGGGGCGGTTACGCCATGTATGCCGGTGGGCAGGAGGAAAGGCACACCCGTCAACTATCCTTGATGGGCGACTTGCGCCGGGCAATTCATGAGAACGAGCTGCTGCTGTATTGCCAGCCCAAGCTTGCGATCGCGTCCCGAAAAGTGTGTGGCGCTGAAGCCCTGGTCCGCTGGAAGCATCCTGTATATGGAATGATTTCCACTAGCGAATTCATCAAACTCGCCGAGCATGCGGGATTAATCACTCCGCTCACCAACTGGGTGCTGGATGCCGCATTTCGCCAAAGCTTCGCCTGGCACCAGAGCGGGCTGGACTGTGCCTTGTCGGTCAACCTTTCCGCGCACGATCTCCGCGATCCTGAACTGATAGTGCGGATACGGGAACTATTCTCAAAATTCCCTGTTCCACCGGAGTCAATTCAATTCGAGCTCACCGAAAGCGCGCTGATGGAAGACCCTGCCAGCGCGCTGGAAACCCTGACACAATTGAAATCCTCAGGCAGCAAGCTGTTCATAGATGACTTTGGGACCGGCTATTCCAGCCTGAGCTATCTGCAAAAATTGCCGGTGGATGGCATCAAGATTGATCAGTCTTTTGTGATCCCGATGGCGGAAAATCATGATTCGGCCGTCATTGTGCATTCGACCGTAGAATTGGGGCACAACCTGGGACTAGAGGTGGTAGCCGAGGGAGTGGAAAGCCGGGCTGCGTGGAATCTGCTGGCCAGCTTGGGATGCGACGTTGCACAGGGCTATTTGATCAGCGCCCCTGTCCCGGTCGACCAATTCAAGGCCTGGGAAAGCAGCTGGTCAAATAGCCTGACCAAGATGGGCGCTATTTAATAAGCTGGTGACGGCATTGTCGGCCCGTCGCCACAGCATAGATGAGCGCATGCCGCCATTAAACTGGACAAAAACGTCTTCCAGTAAAGCGTTTCAGCAAATGAGGAAAAGAATTCATGCTTCCTGCCATCCAATCCGCCTACCCTGCAAAATTGAAATGGAATTACGAAGAAATTGACTTCGCTTCCATTGATCGCGAAGCGATTCGGAATGATCAATTGATGTTTTACATGCTTGCCTCGGCCTCGCTGGTGGAAATCATGGCCGAATTGTATGCCGATAATCTCATCGAAAAATTTCGCGGCAATACCGAGGTCGTGAACTGGCTCGAGAAATATTGGCAGCGTGAAGAGGTACAGCATGGATATGCGCTAAAGGCCTATGTAGAGCATGTGTGGCCGGAATTCGACTGGCAGGCTGCCAATTCCCGGTTCCGTGCGGAATATAGCGCGCTATGTACGGAAGAGCAACTTGAATCTAGTCCGGCATTGGAATTGATCGCGCGCTGTGTAGTCGAGACCGGCACTACAACGATGTACCACGCTGTCCATGATTACGTACAGGAGCCGATCCTGCGCCAGCTGTTTACGAATATGAAAACCGACGAGGCGAATCATTACGCCCATTTCCGCCAATATTTCGAGAGCTATTGCAAATCCCAGCGACACAGTGCGTGGTCGGTGATGCGGACCATATCGCGCCGCATGACAGGAATTAAGAGCGAAGATAGTTATATCGCCTTTAAACACGTCTTCTCTATTCGAAATCCTGATACGCCCTTTAAAGAATCCGACTGGCGCGCTTTCAGTAGAATAGTCAAAGAAAAGGCTCGCCAATACTACCCTTATTCAGTCGCCGTGAAAATGCTTGCCAAATTGCTCCCGCGCCCTTTCCGGGATATATTGCAGTGGCCGCTGCTCGGCATGGCGCGTCTGGCATCACGGAAATAAGCCTATAGTGCACGTAAAGGCACGGATGCGCGGCGGTGGAGCGACCTGTTTTTCATCGACCTCATGTTTCCACCGTTCAATCGTCCAATCACGCTTTTCATTTGATCATAGACATACGGCTGATGCCGGTATCGTCAATATGGTGCCGTCATCTCAGTCAAAAAGCGCGGCAATCGCAAGCGGCGTGCGTTGCGTGATGATCTGGCCATGCTCGGGCCAGTCGGAAAAACGATAGTCGACTGTCTTGAACGTGCCGATCGCATCGTCCGAAAAAGCGCCTCCCTCTCGTACCGGCAGCGATGCCAGCCCCCCGCCGCCCCTGAATTTGACGGCGACATCAGTGGCATTTTTTGCATAGGAAAATTTCACTCCTATACATTTTTTCTCGGTTGAGGATATTTCGCCGACATACCGCAGATAACTCAAGACCTGCTCACATGCGGACTGCAGATCACCGGCCTCGTACACGCCATCCGCGCGAGTAATAATAGACACGCGCGGATGAAAGATGTACATGTCTGCCTTCCGGTTCAAACTTAGCTCCGCATTCTCATCGTAGGCGGTTTTTAATAACGGGAGCGTCACCCGGCCGACAGCATCGACCGACAAATTAAGGTGTATTGTTTTCCCATTCAACATTAACCGCACATCATCCACGGATACTTTCTTATCTTTAGGCAAGACTTGATAATTATTTTGGATAAATTGCTTTGGCTTCCCGTATTTTTCAAAACGTATCATCTGCCGGTAGACGTCGCGATAGCTGACCCAGTCTCCGTCCTGCTTCTCGGACACCGTTAAGCCAGGCCTTCTTTGTACAGCTTCGTTGCCGTTTGATTGCGCAACGGATCCCCCTGCTGCTAGCAACATCGCGACAAAAATTAAAAAATGCGTATTGGTCATTAGATTGATCGAATTGATTAGAAACGATAAGCCAGACCGGTATAGACAGTCATATAACTCCGTCTGTTATTCAACGGGTTGTCCGCAATGCTGCCCGTCAATCGATAAATCGCTGCTTGCGACGTCACCAGCCAATAGGGGCTCAGTTCCCAATTCCAGTTCACTCCCGCATGAACATCCTTGATTCCCGAATGCGTAGAATAGTCAGTCTTTGTCGCCGAAGCAGGCAAACTGGCGAGGGCCTTGAAAGGCTCAAACTCTAACCGTGTTTGTGCATACGCCTGATTTGCCCAGGTTAGGCCCACGGACAAGGAAACTCCATGATGCGGCGCAACCTGCGCATATTTTCTGGCTTCAAGGCTGAGCAGCGCGCGCCGGCGATCATTCTCCGAGCTCACCAGCAGCTTGGAGCTGAGCCTGAGCGTATCCGCCAAATAATAGTTAAAAAAACCGCCCACCTCTAACGAGGCATCTATGCTCCTGGCGCCCTCAAGTTTTCGCGAAGGAGATGCATTGCAACCGCGCTCATATTCCAGCACTGGCCCATATTCGATCCCTGGCTCGTTACTAAGATGCATTCCCAGGCTTTCATTCCGCAGAAATATGCCATTACTCCATTGGACTTGAATATTGGGCACAGGCCTGGTCTTGCGCTCATCGCTTCCATCACACAATGGTGCCGAGCCGATACCCAGTCCTACATACATATCCCGGCTCCCATCCGGCATCATATTTGCGGCAGGCGTCTGAGCAAAAGCCGAGCCACAAAAACTAAAAATAAATGCAAGAGAGAGTTTTGTCATTCGAATTACTCTGGAGAATTGGTGCGGATTCAATGTAGGCAAGGAGTATATGGTCGATAGCAGCTTTATTTTTGGTTGATGAGAGTCTCATATTAAGTCTGCAGTCAAAGGATATCCGCCTCAAAGTGTCTTTAAATTGTCGTGAATTTGTACGTGCTGCAAATCAGCACCGCTCTTTACTGGTAAATAGGGATGTTCAGCACAAATTTCGCCCCTCCCAGCGAGGATGCTGTCGCGTGGATTTGTCCGCCGTGCAGAGACACTGCTTTCTGTGCTATCGCCAGCCCTAGGCCGAAACCGCCGGTCATCCGGTCGCGGCTTCTATCCAGCCGGTAGAACGGCGCAAAAATCCGTTCTCGCTCATCGATCGGGATACCGGGGCCGTCATCCTCCACCGAGATTTCAACGCTGCCATCTTTCAGCCGGCGTGCAGACAATGCAATATGATGATTCGCATATTTTGCTGCGTTCGCCACCA
>Ga0207092_1002_pt2 | contig 36847 bp, 34 predicted proteins | sample Alteio_BWMinHeat_48_FD_153533 | JGI IMG/M metagenome (GOLD analysis project Ga0207092, IMG submission 153533) | Enriched cells from forest soil in Barre Woods Harvard Forest LTER site, Petersham, Massachusetts, United States -... | ecosystem: Environmental > Terrestrial > Soil > Temperate forest >... | reverse complement strand
TTATATATTCTGCCATGGCTTCAACGCGCTGTTCGATGATTTTACTGATCGTTGGAAAGCCACCTTTGCAGGCTGTGATTATTCCGCGTAATGGCATGCGAATAAACCAGGTGAGAGGAAAGGTTGCGACTTGTCCTGCGCCTCTAAGTAGGCTTGTCCATCCTTCAGTGAAATGACCGAAAGATTTGAGCATATGAACGGGAATGAATGCAAAATAGTTGATGTCTTGGAACAGCCCTTTTATGGTATAGCGACCAATATTCCAAAGGCATATGAAAAGACTTATCACGAGGTTAAAGATACCGTAGGCAATATTTTCAAGACCGCGAATCGGTTGAAGGAAATCACGCCCAACGTGCCAAAGTGATTTATAAGGTTTAAAAGTCTTACGAACGTCTTTTCCCATTTTAATTAAAGGGTCGAATCCACCTAAAACATAATCACTTTTTATTTCTCCAGTGCTTGCATGTAAGGGGGATAGTGGTTTTCGAGCAATGTGTGTTTGATAGCCGTCATAAAGCCATCGAATTGAATCGCTATATCTAGACAGGAATTGGATAGGGGATTCGTAGTCTTTGAACGCTGCCATTTGTTAGTCCTCGTTTCTACTGATTTATGATTAATGCTATCTTATAGAATTGGATAGTAAATGTCCACCATTTTTTAGGTAAGATGCATAAGAAAGCCTTAAGATATCCCCCTCAATCAGGTATCATTGGCTCCGTTAACGGTACCGGAGCCATTTGATGCAAAAAACGAACGGGGGTGAGTTGCCCGCTTGCACTAAGCGTGAAGTCGAGATTACTGCAGCGGATTTGCCATTGTCTTGTCCGCCTCAGCATGACGCTGTTTGGAATGCACATCCGCGTGTTTATTTGCCGCTAGAAGAATCGGGTAGTGTGGTTTGTCCGTATTGCGGTACAAAATATACTTTAAAAAATATGGCCTCTCATGTCTTATAAAATTTTAATCATAGGTCCCGCGTGGATAGGCGATATGGTCATGGCCCAGAGTCTATTCAAGCTATTAAAAGAAGAGCATCCTCATGCAACGATAGATGTGTTAGCACCTGCCTGGACGTTTACTTTATTGAGTTGCATGCCTGAAGTATCACAAGCCATAGAAATGCCACTCACGCATGGTGAATTAAAACTAAAAACGCGTTATCAACTTGCGAAAAAATTACGCGCTAATCAATACGATCAGGCTATAATTCTGCAAAATTCGTTTAAATCCGCACTGATTCCGTGGTTTGCGAATATTCCCAAACGCACGGGATGGTTAGGTGAATGCCGTTACATTTTATTAAACGATGCGCGTCGTTTGGATAAAAAACGTTATCCACTGATGATAGAACAATTCATGGCGCTCGCTTTACCACCTAAAGCGCCACTGCCAGCTCAATATCCGTACCCCGCGTTTACCGTTCAAAAAACGTCTCAAGAGGCTACACTTGCTGCATTAGGATTAGAAGTGAGTAGACCCGTACTTGCATTAGGTGCTGGCGCTGCATTTGGTTCCGCTAAACGTTGGCCTGAAGAGTATTTTGCTGAAATTGCGAATGAGAAATTATCGTCAGGTTGGGATGTTTGGTTATTTGGTTCAGCAGGTGATAAAGCTATCACTGAAAAAATCATGCAATTAACGAATAACCGATGCCAAAATGTTTCAGGGCGAACGGTCTTGTCTCAGACTATTGATTTATTGTCACTGGTATCAGGTGTAGTTACTAATGATTCTGGATTAATGCACATGGCATCTGCTTTACAAAAACCGGTAGTTGCTATTTATGGCCCAACTAGTCCGTCATTCACGCCGCCGCTTTCAGCATCTGCAACTATTCTTCAATTGCATTTAGATTGTCAGCCTTGTTTTGCGCGCGAGTGTCCGCTTAAACATCATCGTTGCATGCGTGATTTGCAGCCGGTAAGCGTGCTTACTGCTATGGCTAATTGGAAGGTGTAATCATGCGTGTGCTGATTATTAAAACATCTTCCATGGGCGATATTATTCATACCTTGCCTGCACTCACGGATGCGAAGTGTGCCATTCCAAATATTACTTTTGATTGGGTAGTGGAAGATAATTTTGCGGATATTCCACGCTGGCATCCTGCTGTTGATAAGATTATTCCAGTTGCTTTGCGTCGCTGGCGTAAACAGTATTTTTCAAAGGCAACGTTTCTTAGTTTGAAAGCATTACGCAAGCAGTTACGCGAGCAAGATTACGATCTTATTTTAGATGCACAAGGTTTAGTAAAAAGCGCTTTCCTTACTTTCTTTGCTAAAGGTGTGCGAGCCGGTCTTAATTTTTCATCGGCACGTGAATCGCTAGCATCGTTTGCGTATCAACAAAAACATAACGTTAATTTTTATCAGCACGCCATTCATCGCATGCGCAGCTTGTTTAGTTTGGCGCTGGGTTATTCATTACCGGAAACAGAACCGGATTATGGTTTAAACAAATCATTATTTGTTGCATCTATCTCTCAGGAAAAATATCTCGTGTTTTTATTTGGCACGACTTGGGGTTCTAAGCAATGGCCAGAACGTTATTGGAGTGAGCTTGCAGATTTAGCAGGTCTTTCTGGTTATACCGTAAAAATCAGTGGTTATAGCGTAGAAGAATGTGAGCAAGCAGAACGTATTGCAGCAGAAAGTAAGACGATTGAAGTTATACCGCGTTTGAAGATAGAAGCGATGGCAACATTACTTTCTGGCGCTGCTGCAGTCGTTTCTGTTGATACGGGATTTGCACATCTTGCTGCAGCGCTTTCTGTGCCAACGGTTTCATTGTATGGGCCAACCAATCCTGCTTATACCGGTGCGCTTGGAAAATACTCGGTGCAACTGGCTGCGGATTTTCCGTGTGCGCCATGTTTTAGTCGTGAATGTACGTATAAAAAAGCTTCGATCGTTACACCGGCTTGTTATGCGACCTTGCCGCCCGTAAAAGTGTGGCAGTCAGTATTACATACCATCCAAACATCTTCCTTCTGAGTCCATGGTTTCACAGCCCATATCACGTGCTTTGTCCGCTTCGTCTTGTAATACATCACAATCTTTAGGATAAGACGTAATTTGAATGCGGCTATTTTCGCGTATGCCTTTATTGTAAAGGGGCTTCGCGATTGGGAAATAATCACCGTAACCGATATAGTTTAGTTTATAAAAATGTAGACGAGGATTGTTATGATTGATGCCTTTATTCCAGAGATAGGCTGAGACTTTTTGCGCGCGTTGTTCCGATAATTGTTGTTCCCATTTGGCGCGGTAAAAACCACTGGTATTACCCGAGATCACGATGCTGTGATTGGGATAGCGTTTTAAAATATCTGCTGCGCTATCTAATATGGGCGGTGCTTGCGGTAAAAAGTCAGCGGTATTTGGTTCAAAGAGATGATCGGTTGGAATATAAATGCCTAGATAATCGCCTATTTTATATACCTTGCCGCCTGCTTGTAACACACCGCCTGAGGCATAACGAAGCGTGGTCACGTAATATCCGATAGCGCCACCGGCAAGACCGCTAAGCACCATGAGCGACTTAGGTGCACCTAAGAGTGCAGCACCGCTTGCGCCTATGCCTGCACCTAATCCTGCAGCGAGCGGACTGCCGGTTGTGTGATTGTCGGCGAGAAAAGGGTTGTATGTGCAGCTAGCCAGTAAGGGGAAGAGGGCAGAGATAAGATTAATTTTCCATTTCATAGGGATTTTCCGTGAGTTAGCCCATCGATTATAGCCTGATTGAATGTTTTAACAAATAAACATGTTTTCATCCGAAAGTTAACCAATGTCAATTATCGGATGTTTTGTGGAATGTTAACGTTCAATAGCAAGTAGATTTTGGTATGAGTGGCGGAGAGAAATAATTTATTAAAATCATGTAGATAAACAAACACCACTTACAAATAAATTTCTGTACAAATATATGAAATATGAATAAAATACAAGCAATTTAAATAATCCTAAAACGAGGCAAGACTTATGCTAAGCAACCATTCCGATAATAATATCGATTTTTCTTTTTTGCCAAAGGACTTGATTGTCGATCTGATGGCTTATTATCTCGATAATCTGATGGATATTATCTGCCTTGCTCAAGCAACACCAAAGTATTACGGATTGTTTCAGCATCAGGAATATCGACTCATGATATTGTTTCGTTATTTGCAAACGCATGCCGTATTAGGTAAATGGGAGGCTGTCAAAAAAATTGGAAGCGACTATCCTCATCTTCTCGATAGAAAAGGTAGCATAAAACATAAAAACCGTTGTTACGAATATAAACATTGCAATGTTAAGCAAATGGCGTTGATGAATGGTGCATTTACCGTTTTTCATGAACTGAATGCACTATCAGGTATTCCATTGTCCCATGAAGACAATCAAAACCAGTTTGCTGAAAAATTTCCAACAGGCAAAATAGAAATCGCCTATGAATGCGACATTCAAACGGTGAAAAACCATTTGCAAGCCGTTTCTGATGCTATCAGCCTTGATCGCAATATTAATATAGCGAATCTCAATAACATGAATGCGGATACGCAAAATGCTTTAAATTCGCTATACGATTATTTAAATCCCGAGAAATATAATACATCTCAACAAGGGCTGGTATTTGATCCCCGCATTTATCTGCAAACTTTAATCTGTTATGAAGAGAATGTTGGTCAATTTCAAAATAAGCATCAACGTTTATTCTGGTGTGTGAAAGTAAAAGAAGCTATCGCAACTCGTTTGCCGACGGATTTTCTGCAACTACATTGTCAAGGTATAGGTAATATAATAGATGATAGTGAAGCATTAAATAACGATGGCTGTTTATTGTATGACGGTACTTCTTACTTCTCCTATCAGGATTCTGATTATTGTCCTGGTGTGAATTTTCATGTTGGATATTATGGTGTGGGGAGTATTGTAGAAGATGAGGGTAGTGAGGACGCTATCCATTTTCTGCAAGATTATATAGAGCAAAATCGCGAAATGGGACTAGCCTTAAGTGATCAGATTCTTGGGCGGAAATTGCTGCAACATTCACAGTAGATACTGTAAGATGGAATGATTAAGGACTGGAGTGGAATAAATGGATTTTTCGCCTGGCAAGGATGCAGCCCCTTTTTTTACATCCCGTCCCTATACGACTTGGGAAATCATAAAAGCCTATTGGCAATCTCCGCATAAATTTTCTGCTTATGTTTTTACAGCATCGGTTCTATTTCTGACGATTATGTTAGTTGGTTTCGATGTGGTTTTTAATTATTGGTATAATTATTTCTATAATGCATTACAAGAATATAAAGTACATGCAACCATTCGCCTTTTATTTGTTTTCACGATTCTTGCAGGTATTAATATCGTTATAGCCGTTTATCGATATTATCTTTCCCAATTATTTGGATTAAAGTGGCGACGCTGGTTAACCGAGCAATTAATGGGACGATGGCTTTCTAAAAAAGGTTATTATTATCTCGAAACATTTGATGTTAAAACCGATAACCCTGATCAACGTATTCAAGAAGATGTAAATGGGTTGATTAGTAATTCCATTGGTTTAGTTGTGGGATTAGTCGGTGCTGTTACCACTTTTCCCGCGTTTGTTTATATTCTCTGGACTTTATCCGGTGTACTGACTCTATCGTTAGGCTCATTCGGTACCATTCATATTCACGGTTATTTGGTATGGGCTGGGCTGATATACAATTTAGTGGGTACCTTAATCACGTTTAAAATTGGTAGACCCTTAGTTAAATTAAATTTCGAGCAGCAACAACGTGAAGCGACTTTTCGTTTTTCTGCTATTGATTTGCGTTCGCATGCTGAGCAAGTGGCTATGTATCGCGGTGAACACCATCAAAAAAGTATTTTGAATTCGCATTTTTTAAGAGTGTTAGAAAATTGGTATGCCATTATTTTGCGACAAAAAAAATTATTATGGTTTACTGGAGGCTTTAATCAAGCGGCAGTATTACTGCCATTATTAGTTGCTTTACCTAATTATTTTGGAAAAGTTTTTTTATTAGGCGGTTTGATGCAAAGCATTAGAGCGTTTAGCAGTGTGCAAGAATCCCTTTCTTATTTAATTAATTCGTATACCACTATCGCTGAATGGCGAGCAACGTGTTCGCGTTTAACGACTTTTCTGAATCATTTATATGAAGCCGAAATGAAAGCTGAAAAATTAGATCACATGGTTATCAAAGAGCAGCAAGAAAATACTATCAACATAAAAGATTTAGTGATTAAGACGCCGCTAGATCAAATGTTACTGGGAAAGATTGATGAAGCCTTTATTCAGGGAAATAATTATGTGATTAAAGGGGAGTCTGGAATAGGAAAAAGTACATTCATTCGTGCGATTGCAGGCGTCTGGCCGTTTGCATCGGGTGAAGTTACTTTCCCTCGCCATAAACGTGTGATGTATTTACCACAACAACCTTACATGCCGATTGGTACATTGGCTGAGGCGATTTTATTTCCGGATAAACAAGATCCGCTGCTTGAAAAAAATTTGGAAAAGGTTTTAAGAGATTGTCATTTGGAAGAATTCATTCCGAGATTAACAGAAGTGGCGCATTGGTCTGAGCAATTATCGCCGGGTGAACAACAGCGTATTGCATTTGCAAGAGTGTTGTTGCATAAACCGGATTGGGTGTTTTTAGATGAGAGTACGTCTATGTTAGACAATGCAAATGAAGCGCATTTATATCATTTGTTGCAAAAAGAATTGCCGAATTGTTCGCTGATTAGTGTGGGACATCATGCAAGTGTGGATGTGTTTCATCAACATGTTATTGATATGACCCGGTATAGTCATAAAATAAATGATCATGCGTTGGTGTAATAGGCTTCGTTCATGAAACGTTGTCTCTGGGTAGCGCTTATTATTTTTTTCTTCATTAGGCGCAAAACACGTTTCCGTTCCGGGTTTTGCTAAATCGGACTCCTGTCCGATTTCCTAATGAAGAAAAAAATAATAAGCGCTACCCAGAGACAACGTTTGCTGAGGATTCAGCAGTGGTTATGTCATTATATTTCCATAAAAATAACACTGATTATTTTTCAAAATAAATCCGCGACAACTTGCATTTTGATCGCAAAAATACGCGCAAAGCATACCATCACTGTAAGGTAACTTCTTGATTTTAATAAGATTATTTGGATAGCCCGCTTTATAGCGATGAATAACAAGCTGTCTTTTTGCCTGTTCTTTCATCAGAAAAATTTTAAATTGAGTGGTTTTATCATACCAATTTCCGCGTGAATCATAGCCTAAACAGAAAATATTATTGATGTGTTTTAGCCAATTATAAATCATTTCATTGGGAATATTGTCCATGCGTTCAATGATAAACGGATATAATTCTTCTTTAAGCGAGGGCATTAAATACGCGTATCGAAATAAATTTCCACCATAAACAGGATGAAAAGTTAGAAAAAAATCCTGCTGATTACGCTTAAAATTTTCATAATCACTATCAGTAAAAAATAAAATAAACGGATAAGCAGCGTTACCCATGAAGTAATCGTTCAGTAATGTGCTGTCTTCAACGACGATAATACTATCATTATTTAGCTGATTCTTTATATCAGGCGGCGATAAAATTGCATTTCGATTTAACGATGTACCTAAAAATCCATTGGGTGCAAGATTATATTTGATGGCATTTTCGAAGTGAATAGTGATGCCTATGATGCCAAGTATCATGAAAATCAATACGCAACAAACGGTAATATATTTTTGTAAAAATGGAATACGTCGTAGAAAATATTCTGCACTGCATCCCATCATCATGCTGAGAGAAACCAGTGTGAGACTGTGATGCCAAGGGCCGCCAGCGCCCCAGGATAAGGGTAAGACAGAAAATAATACGCATGAGATAAATAAAAATAATAAGGATTTTTTGTAAGGACTAAACATACAGGTGGCTAGCATTAACCAAAAAAATATCCATATCACATAACGTGATAGCGGTGTGAAAACAATAGTACGCCAAGCGTAATGCTCGTAAGACAACCATCCAAAGGGAATGAAATTGGTATTCACCGCAAAAATATCTTTGATCATCACATTAGCCGTTGCAAGCGTGTGCATGATATTAAATCGCGTGTGAGCAAAGTGTAGGGATGGCCAGGATGAAATGAGATAGCTGCCTAGCAATACGCTAGTCATTGTTATCACGCATAAAATCATGAGTGAGGTTTTCTTTGGCATTCGTTTGTAAGAATATAAGCAATAATAACAAGCAAGTACGGGGCCTAACATAATCGCAGATTCTTTAAACGTGATGGCAAGCGCATAAAGCAATAAAGATAAAAATAAATAGCGCGTTGCAGGCGGTGAAGATTTGCAAAACAAAATGAATACATACAATGAAAATAAGAGGCAAGCAACGTAAGCAAAATCAAAATGCATGAATGTTAAACGTGAAATACTTAAAGCGGGATGCATGAGATAAAGACCAAATGCAATCAAGCCTCCCATGTAATAATGAGGAAATAATAATTTATAAATCTTCATCATGAAAAAACCGATAGCCGTGAGAAAGGTAAAGCTAATCACGTAAAGCGCTAACATGTTATGCCAGCCGAATAAGGGCATCAGTAATTGATAAATAAGAAAGTGCCCTGATGGTCTGAAGAAGGGAATGTTCATGTGTAAAAAGCGTGGGTGTAAATAAATATTTAGTAAATCTTGCCAGGAATGAATGGTTTGATTAGCAAGATAAATGGTAGCTTGTTCTTGATAAATCATGTTGTAGGAAATAATGGGTTGATTGATGATTAAAACGGCGGCGAATAATAAGGCGAATAATACAATATTATTGAAATACTTTTTAAGTAAAAGAGTCATGTTTGATATCCATTTCTTACAAAAACATCATTGTTAAATCATTCAGAAATTTTTTACCTAAGGTTGATGGGCGTAAATAATTCTCATCTTGCAACAACAAACCACGTTCGATTGCAGCTGATAATACCGTTTGAATGCGTGATAAGGGAAGGCCTGTGCGCTCAGTGAAAAGGTTAGTAGGAAATCCATTGGTTAAGCGCAATGCGTTTAACATGAATTCAAAAATAATATCGTGTTCAGTAATGACAGTGGTTTCTAAGCGTTTTCTTTTATTTGCATCCAGATAATCTTTAGGATGACGCACTTGTGAAAATCGTATCACTTCATTCGTATCATGTTGCGTCATTTTGCTGTGTGCGCCCGCACCAATACCCAGATAATCACCAAATTCCCAGTAATTTTTATTGTGTAAACACTCACGATTCATTTTTGAATAAGCGGATACTTCGTATTGATGGAATCCAGTGGTTTGTAACAATGCTTGACCCGCACATTGCATGTTCCAGATTAATTCATCTGCTGGTAGTCTCGGTGGTTTTTTATAAAATACAGTATTCGGTTCTATGGTTAATTGATACCAGGAAAAATGCGTAGGTTGTAAGGCTAGCGCTGTTTCAATATCGTGTAATGCATCGTCTATGGTTTGGTTAGGTAAACCGTACATGATATCCAGATTAAAATTTTCAAAACCCGCCTGATGCGCCATGTTGACTGCGCGTAAGGCATTCGCTTGATTGTGAATGCGGCCTAAGGTTTTTAATTTGTCATCTTGAAAACTTTGTATGCCTATGGATAAACGATTAATGCCAGCGCTTTTGAATCCGCTAAAATGTGTTTCATCTATAGTACCGGGATTGGCTTCTAACGTGATTTCAATGTCTTTCTCTAAGCTAACGCGTTTTGCAATCGCCTCTAAAATGGTTCCTATGGATTCTGCACTGAATAAACTGGGTGTGCCACCACCAAAAAAAATACTGGTAATCGGTCTCGCTTGAATAAAATGTAAGCGGCTATCCAACTCCTGAATTAATGCGTTTACGTATAATACTTGAGGTAAGTCAGATTTCGCTTCATGCGAGTTGAAATCACAATAAGGGCATTTACGTACGCACCAGGGGATGTGAATGTAGAGACTGAGTGGAAGTTTTTTCTTGAAAATTAGCATATACAAAAAGGTGTTTCACGTTAAAATAGGCCGCATTATACCTTGGGAGAGCGAATGATGAAACGAGTTAAAGTTGCGATTTCTGGTGCAGCGGGACAAATTGGTTATGCTTTGATTTTTCGAGTGGCCTCAGGGCAAATGTTTGGTGTCGATACGGAAGTAGAATTGAATTTGCTGGAAGTGCCACCGGTATTACCTCAGCTTTCTGGTGTGCAAATGGAGTTAGAGGATTGCGCATTTCCTTTGCTTAAAAAAGTGACGACAACATCCGATGTGAATGTAGCCATGAAAGACGTGAATTGGGCGGTATTAGTGGGTTCCATGCCACGCAAAGAGGGAATGGAACGATCTGATCTTTTAAAAATCAATGGCAATATTTTCACGACGCAAGGTAAAGCGATTAATGATAATGCCGCTTCCGATGTGCGAGTGTTCGTCGTTGGTAATCCGTGTAATACCAATTGTTTGGTGGCTATGAATAATGCGCCCGATGTGCCACGCGATCGTTTTTACGCCATGACCATGTTAGATGAATTTAGAGCGCGCACTCAGCTTGCAATCAAAGCTAAGGTTGATGTGACAGCGGTGACAGAGATGACGATTTGGGGTAATCATTCTTCAACGCAATATCCCGATTTTTATCATGCAAAAATCAATGGCAAGTTAGCACCGGAAGTGATTACGGATTTGAATTGGTTGCAAAATGATTTTATTTCTACCGTGCAATCGCGAGGGGCTGCTGTGATTAAAGCGCGAGGTGCTTCATCAGCCGCTTCTGCTGCGAATGCGGCTTTAATGTCGGTTTATCATTTGACTCACGATACTAAACCAGGCGAAACCTTTTCTGTCGCCCGTTGTTCAGAAGGGGAATATGGCGTTGATAAAGGATTGATATTCTCTGTGCCCTGTCGTACTGATGGCGGCAAATTGAAGGTGATAACCGGTATCACTCATAATGCATTTGGTCAGGAAAAAATGGAGATTACATTGGATGAGTTGCGTAAAGAAAGAGATGCGGTGAAGGCGCTGGGGTTAATTGGGTAGGTTCAAGGTCTAGGATGGTAGTGTTGTTGATGAAGTAAATTAGGACGTCTTCCCCCTTCGGGGGAAGGTGCCCGAAGGGCGGAAGGGGGAGTTAAACACTAAATGCAGAATATTCCCCCATCTGCCCTTTGGGCATCTTCCCCCGAAGGGGGAAGACGTCCTAATTTACTTCATCAACAACACTACCTAGACCTCACACCCACAACGCAATAACCGCCATGGCAGCAGCACCCGCCACCAGACTCGCAAACTCCAGCAAACCTTGCGTATCTCTCCCATGTTGATGGAAGTGCACATGATGCAAGGTTGAGATATATAAAAATGTACCAGCGGCGAATGCATTAAATATCGCCGCAATTAGTATATTACTATTACTTTCTGTCATGCTGAATTGATTGATAGCAGTCCCTAAACTAATGCCTAGCGGTGTCATCAACGAAAAGAAAGTGACTATCAATAACACACGTCTAAACGGTAATTGATGTTTAAGCAGCATGATACAGAGAGCAAAACTTTCTGAGCCTTTATGTCCGATAATCGCAATAAATAACATGAGTGTTTCGCTTAGCGTAGAGTCTATGCCTAGGGCCGCGCCTTCTGTAACTGCATGAATAATCAATATAAAAGAGAGGATATACGGTATGGATTGTTTGGAAGAGATGCCGGTATTAACCAGTGATAAGCGTTCTAATAACAACAAGACTAAAAATCCCAGTACGCAAATGAGTTCTGAGATGGGATAAGCATGAGGGCCGTAGAGTTGGCCAAATAATTTAATCGCATCTGGCAGCATATGAAAAAAAGCAGCGCCCAAAAAAATACCACTGGCCAATGCTTCGCCTAATTCCAGCGATTCAGTATGCTTAGGCGTACGTTCTTTTAAGAGTGGATAGAGTGCAATCGCCATGCTGATAGCAAAAATAACGAGTGCCGCAATTATTTTATAATCAATTAATGTCACGCCTAGCCTATCGGGTTAAGGGAAAGCGCCAATCCTAAATGGAAATGAGGAGAAGCGCTACACTTGTGCATCCCCTAAAGATAATAGATACTGCCCCTCATGACTGATTTGACGATTATTCAAAAAATAGCGGTGTGGGCATTGCCCCTCATTTTCGCTGTTACTTTGCACGAAGTAGCGCATGGTTACGTCGCTTATTTACTGGGTGATTATACCGCCAAGTTGTCTGGTAGGTTGAGTTTAAATCCTATCAAACACATTGATCCTGTTGGGACTATAGTTGTTCCCTTATTAATGATGTTAGTCAGCAATTTTATTTTTGGCTGGGCCAAACCCGTGCCGGTGGATGCGCGCAACTTTAAACATCCCAAAAAAGACATGGCCTTGGTTGCCTTGGCAGGTCCTCTGTCTAATCTCGTGATGGCATTTCTGTGGGGACTCATTGCAAAAATGGGTTTGATAGCTGATGCAAGCGGGAATGAATGGTTAGGGTTGCCACTTGCTTATATGGGTAGCGTCGGTATTTTGATTAATGTGGTGTTAGGCGTATTGAATCTGATTCCTATTCCTCCATTAGACGGGGGAAAAGTCTTGGAAGCATTACTCCCAAATCGAGCAGCGCATACGTTTAGTTTGTTAGAACCGTATGGTTTTTACATTCTGATTGCGTTGATGTTAACCGGAATGCTTTCTTCCGTCATATCGCCTTTCGTCTTTTTGATTGGCGATATGATTGGGAATCTTTATGGATTGGGAAATATTTTTGGCTAATCCGCATTATTTGCGTCTTCTATAACTCCTTCATTCCATTCAATTGCTTCATGCTCTCTTTCTGCATTCAAAGCCATTTCTCGATAAGCAATCTCTAAATCTTGGTGTAAAATGTGAGGTTTTACTAAGTTTTCGATAAATTGACTTATTTTGCCTTTGCCAATAGTAGCATAGAGGCCTTGATAAACTTTTTCGTCCAGAGATATCGTTAATTTTTTGCGCATAGCTGTACACTCATTTTATACGTATTCCATACGTGTCAAGTTTACGAGATCATACTAACGTTTTTGTCTTTTTTGTCCCATATCCATCTCATGACTCTCTTCCTCTGAAGAGGAATACGATCTTTTTTTGTTCGTGGAAAAAGAGTGCATCAATGAAAATTGCGATGAAGAAATCGTACTGTTATTGATAGGCTCTACTATCACACCATTGAAATGATCTACATCAGCCATATCAATTTCTTTTTGCAAGGAGATAGTGGCTTTGTGCATAAGTTCATCGTGAAGTGAAAAATAACAATAGTCTGTTTGATAACCGAATTTTAATGTCGCCATAGGACGATACGGTTTAATGATTTCAGGTTTGGCGTGATCATCTTTTATAATGACAAACGTCATATTGAATTCACGAGAGAGTGCAGTAATTGCTATATCATCTGGCCAGTTATTGGATTTCATGAGATTGTCTAGATAAATATTGATGTCATCCGTAATAAAATGTTCGTATAACGCTAGATTTTTAATGATATGCCTCATCGCTCTTCTGCGTATTTCTTCAGCATCAATATCATAAAACGCAGGATTATTTAAAAGGTCGAGTTGATCAATCATCGCTTCATAAAAAGAATCATTTGCATCTATTGCAGCGCGACATTTTAAGCCTCTAGCGTTTGTTGCATGATATAAATTAAATACATTATTTATTTTATTTAGTAGGGAAGATATTTTTGATTGTTCATCGTTATTTGGTATAAATGTCAGATTATTCGATAATGAAATCGCGAGTTCATGATATTTTTCTGCGTTTGCTTGATCTTCTCGAGCTAAATAGGTACATGCCAACGTACAATAGACATCAATGAGATAATATTCAGTTAGTGGAGAAGGCGCTTGTTCGCAATAATTGATTAATGCCATTAACAACTCAATTTTATTATTTTTTGTAAGCGTTCTGAATGATAACTGTAAAGCGCATTTATATATCATGCGTATACAATTTTCAGCCTTATCGGAATTTGACAGTATTTCAAAACCTGCTATTTGTAGTAGTGAGTTTGCAATGGCATCGCGCTTAGCGTGCATGGCCCAAAAGAGCGGTGATTGTGATTTTTGATTCTTTATATAGAGAAGTTGAGGATCTTTCTGAAGGCATTCCATTACTTCATCATATCTACCAGCAACAATTGCTGCATGAAAATACGTTGTTCCATCATTAAATTTTTCGATAATGTGATGATTAGGATTGGTTATGTAATCAATTACATCTGGCGTATTCCATACTACCCAATACAGTAGATTTTGTGCTTCTTCACCCACATCTATAACAGCACCGTTTTTAATTAAATAGTCTACCGTTTGAAGACTGCCATGTTGCGCTGCAAAATCGATTGCAGCTGTACCATGTTTGGTATGCAAGTCATTTATACTGTTTGGATTTTTTTCTAAATACGATTTCACTTTATTAAAACTTAATTTATCTGCCGCCGCTTCGTGTAATTCGTTTGTGGTAGATGCTCTTGGATTCATATTTTGCCTTATTGAATAATGAAAAGTGACGAATGGTAGAGGTAGATGTTTGTAAGAGCAAGCAAAAAAAAACCCCGCTAGCAGCGGGGTTTTTGATAGAGTAAGCGATGCTTACATCATACCTTCCATGCCACCCATTCCGCCGCCGTGTCCGCCCATTGCTGGTGCTTCTTTCTTTGGCAGTTCAGTGATCATGCATTCTGTGGTAATCATCATGCTGGCAACAGATGCAGCTTGTTGCAATGCAGTACGAGTCACTTTGGTAGGATCCAAAATACCCATGTCTAACATGTCACCGTATTCACCGGTTGCAGCATTAAAGCCGTAATTGCCTTTACCTTCCATGACTTTGTTCAAGACTACAGAAGATTCATAGCCAGCGTTTGAAACGATTTGACGTAATGGCGCTTCGAGAGCACGGCAAATGAGTTGTATGCCGATGTTTTGCGCATCATTGTCAGCTTTCAAACCTTTGATGGCTTGAATAGCGCGAATGAGTGCTACACCACCGCCAGGAACCACGCCTTCTTCAACCGCTGCACGGGTTGCGTGTAATGCATCTTCAACGCGTGCTTTCTTTTCTTTCATTTCGATTTCAGAAACCGCACCCACTTTAATCACAGCGACACCGCCCGCGAGTTTTGCAACACGTTCTTGCAATTTTTCGCGGTCGTAATCGGAAGTGGTTTCTTCCATGCGTGCTCTTAATTGTTTAACGCGATCTTGAATATCGTGTTTGTCACCTGCACCATCAATGATAGTGGTGTTGTCTTTGGTGATGTGAACGCGTTTTGCTGAACCCAAATCTTGTAAAGTAGTGGATTCCAGTGTGCGACCCACTTCTTCAGCAATGACTTGGCTTTTGGTTAATACAGCAATATCTTGCAGCATTTCTTTACGTCTATCACCAAATCCAGGTGCTTTCACTGCGCATACTTTAACGGTACCGCGCATGTGGTTTACTACCAATGTTGCCAATGCTTCACCTTCAACATCTTCAGCAATGATTAACAAAGGACGACCGGATTTTGCAACGGCTTCCAAGACGGGGATGAAATCACGAATAGAAGAAATTTTCTTGTCAGTGATGAAAATTAATGGATTGTCTAATTCAGCGGTCATGTTTTGCTGATTGGTGATGAAGTAAGGTGACTGATAGCCACGATCAAACTGCATACCTTCAACCACATCCAATTCATTCTGTAATCCGGTTCCTTCTTCAACGGTGATCACACCTTCTTTACCTACTTTTGTCATGGCATCTGCAATGATGCGGCCGATTGAATGGTCGGAGTTAGCAGAAATCGTACCGACTTGCGCGATGGCTTTGTCTTCTTTGCAAGGTGCGGATCGCTTTTTCAATTCCTCAACAACGGCAGTAACCGCTATATCAATGCCGCGTTTTACATCCATTGGAGTATAACCAGCAACAATCGCTTTCACGCCTTCACGATAAATTTGATGTGCAAGACAGGTAGCGGTAGTGGTGCCATCGCCTGCAACGTCAGAGGTTTTGGAAGCCACTTCTCTTACCATTTGCGCGCCCATGTTTTCCCAGGGGTCTGGCAATTCCACTTCTTTTGCTACGGTGACGCCGTCTTTGGTGATAGTTGGACCACCAAAGGGTTTATTGATAACCGCATTACGGCCACAGGGACCCATGGTAATTTTAACGGCATCGTTTAATTTTGTTACACCAGCCAACATTAACTGGCGACCATCTTCGCTGAATCGTATTTCTTTAGCAGCCATGATATTTTTTCCTCACGTAAAATAAATAAATGAATAAATAACTATTTAAAATGGGGGGTTATTCAAGCACGCCCATGACATCTTCTTCACGCATGACAAGATATTCTTTATCTTCAAGCTTGACGCTGGTACCGGAATATTTGCCAAACAAAATGGTGTCGCCAACGTTAACGCTTAATGGCTGAATTTTGCCGTCTACGTATTTACCTTCGCCTTTGGCACGAACAGTACCTTTGATGGGCTTTTCTTTGTCAGCAGTATCTGGGATGTAAATACCGCCTGCAGTTTTGGTTTCAGATTGTTCTGGTTCAACAACGATTCTATCGGCTAATGGACGAATCTTAGGCATAATGGTATCTCCTTACAATTTAATAAATAAAACTTTTATCTAGGCCATTTTGCACTAGATCGTTTTACTGGCGCTGGCTTTTGTTGTTTTGACAAATAAAGCGCAGGAGGCCGGAGGCCGACGAGCCATTGTCAACACAACAAAAGCCAGCACCAGTAAAACGATCTAGTGGGCACTGCCGCTAATATAGGGATGAATATGAGGAATGCAAGGGGGAGAAGGGGATTTTGTTTCAAACTACCAGCAATAACAACACTTCCTGCTCTTCAACTTTATAAATCAGCCGGTGTTTATCAACCGTTTCAGCATACAAACCTATCATGCCTTCTATTTTGGTGACGCCAAGCGGTCTCGGATTAATGGCCAGCGATTCCAAGAATTTAATAATCATTTTTTGGTTTTTGCTGTGCAAAGCATGAATATGTCTTTGTGCAGCCGGCGCAATGCTGACGTAATAAGGAGTATTGGTCACGATTGCTGCTCTATCTCGGCCTTAAAATCATCCAGGGTCATGGAGCCGTGATTCCTCGCCTCTTGTAGCGATTCTAACGCTGCTTCCAAATCCTGTTTATTTTGTTTTTGTTCTAGCAAGAAAAAATCTTCCAAAGGCACTATCGCAGCAATATCATTGCCGCGACGTGTCAAAATAATGCGTTCTTTGTGATGCGATACGCGATTAATCAGTTCAGAAAACCCTTCCTTGGCATCTATCGTATTAACATGTGTCGTTGTCATCTATTCAATTCCTTTTAAAATAGACGTTTTAAGCCAGCGAAACCTCTTCCTTTTCCATGGTTTCCGTGTATTTGCCCATGGCAGCAAGACTATTTAATTTAGCGCGCTTCAAAAATGCAGCTTGTGCTGCTGGAATATTTTTTGCCTCACCTTTCCATGTTTTCATGCAATTGTCTTGCAATGCTCTTGCGTAAGAAAAACTGAGATTCCAAGGCAATTGGCCTAATTGATGCATAGCGTTTAAGTGAGCAGTCGATTGCTCAGACGTTTGACCGCCTGAGAGGAAATTAATGGTAGCAACAGCGCCTGGTACGGTACGTTTTAATACGCGAATGGTAGCCGCTGCAACGTCTTTAACACTGGCTTTTTGGGCACAGGTTTTTCCATTAATGACCATGCTGGGTTTTAACACCATGCATTCCAAAATAACTTTATGGCGATATAAAGCGTTAAATACAGCGTGTAATGCAGCTTCTGATACTTCTTCACAACGTGTAATGGTGTGATCACCGTCAATCAATACTTCTGGTTCAACAATGGGAACAATACCTTGTTCCTGACAAATAGCAGCGTAACGCGCTAATACTTCTGCATTGGTTTTGATGGCTAATGCTGAAGGGGTGGTGTTTGATACGGCATAAACGGCTCGCCATTTGGCAAAGCAAGCGCCTTTGGATTTATATTCGATTAATCGTTCGGCAAGGCCATCTAAACCTTGAGTGATTTGATCGGTTCCTGCATTTGCAAGATGAGTTAAACCTTTATCGACTTTAATACCAGGCAGGATGCCTAAGCTTTTTAAAGCATCCGGAAATGGAATGCCTTTGCTGGTTTTTTGGTTAAGTGTTTCTTCGAATAAAATAACGCCGGCAATATATTGATTGCATCCTTCTGTGGTCATTAATAATTCGCGATACGTGCGACGTGTTTCATCGGTAGAGGGGATGCCTACGGCTTCAAAGCGTTTTGTAATGGTAGGTGTGCTTTCATCAGCAGCTAAAATGCCTTTACCAGTGGTTTTGAGTTTTTGAATGGTGGATTCTAATTCAATGAGGTTAGTCATGGTGTGTGTCCTAGTCTATCGATAATAAATTGCGAGAAAGATTAGCATATATTTTAGGGTGAATCGAGGGCGCATTATTAATACGACTTCGCAAATATAATGGCTTGTTTTGACGGCTCGCCCGTAAAAATACATTTGCCGGGACTTGCTTCTCTATCAAACGGAATGCAGCGAGTCGTCACGCTTAAGTCTTGTTTTATTTTGGCTTCAATCTCAGCATTGCCATTCCAGTGTGCTAATGCAAAACCGCCATCCCCTTTAAAAAAGGCGTAAAAATCTTCTTTGCTGTTGATGGTAACGGTATTCTCATTTCTAAAGGTTTGTGCACGTGATAATAAATAAGACTGGATATCATCTAATTCATCTTTAACCGTGTGCAAAAATTCCTGGCGTAATAGTGTGCGCTTATCTTTGTATTCTTTATCACGTCTGCCCATAAATACAGTATTGGCGCTCCATTCTTTGTTGCCGATTTCAAGGCGTATGGGTATGCCTTTTTTAATGGCATTCCAGCTTCTTTCACCGCCGGTTAATTCACGCGTGTCGATTTCTACCGCTAATCGTCTATTGTGATAATGCAGTTCGCGCAATTCTTCTGCTAATTGTTGGCAGTAAGTCAGGATATTTGTTTTATCTTCTTCCTTGTGAATAATCGGTATGATCACGATGTGAGAAGGCGCGAGTTTTGGCGGCAACATCAAACCATTGTCATCGCTATGCGTCATAATGAGTCCGCCTATGAGACGAGTGGATACGCCCCACGATGTGGTATACGCAAATTCTTCTCTCTCTGTTTTGCTTAAAAATTTGATATTAAAACTGCGGGAAAAATGTTGACCGAGAAAGTGAGAGGTTCCCGCTTGTAATGCTTTTTTATCTTGCATCATGGCTTCAATGGTAAACGTATTTACTGCACCGGGAAATCGTTCGCTTTCTGTTTTCTCACCTTTGATCACAGGCATGGCCATATAATCTTCAGCAAAGCGTGCATACACATCTAACATGAGACGGGATTCTTGCATGGCTTCTTCGGCAGTTGCATGTGCAGTATGACCTTCTTGCCAGAGAAATTCGGTGGTGCGTAAAAACATACGTGTGCGTAATTCCCAACGCACGATATTCGCCCATTGATTTACTAACAAAGGAAGATCTCGATACGATTGAATCCAGCGTGAAAAAGCATCGCCTATGATGGTTTCGGAAGTGGGGCGCAAGATGTAAGGTTCTTCTAAGGGACTCGCTGGTACTAACTTGCCATCAGCATCTTTAGCGAGTCTATGGTGCGTGACCACAGCGCATTCTTTGGCAAAACCATCAATGTGTTCCGCTTCTTTCTGCAGAAAACTTAAAGGGATCATTAATGGAAAATAAACGTTCTTGTGACCGGTTGCTTTGAATTGATCATCGAGTATGCGTTGCATATTTTCCCAAAGTGCATAACCCCAGGGTTTGATAATCATGCAACCTTTTACCGGAGATATTTCCGCAAGATCAGCTGCTTTAACGACTTGCTGATACCATTCAGGATAATTTTGTTCGCGTGTTGGTGTGATAGCGGTTTTGGCATTCGAACGCATTTATCTTTCTCCACAAGACAGTGTATTTTGTCGTGGAGAATAACACCTAAGTTTGCCATCGTCACGTATGTGGGGGTCAGGCCTGACAAGTTGCTAATTTAAGTCAACTTGTCAGGCCTGACCCCCACAACATTCTTTAGTGCGAAACAGCGTTTCCTACTAAGCCGCCGCCGACTGCACCGACTGCTGCACCGACGCCGCTACCGCCTGTTACACCGTAACCGATAGCGCCGCCTAATACAGCACCACCAGTCGTTCCCATTTCTTTATTGGTGCAAGCACACAGTAACGTAGCTGCTAACATAATGGTGATAAATGAAAGCGTGAGCTTTTTCATGATACACCCCGTCCTTTTAATTAGTATTCACTTTTATATTTTAGCAGTTATTTCAGCATAGTTGCGTGATATGAGCCTTGATCATTGATTGTTAAGGCTTTCCATAACCAGGGAAGAAGACTGTCCACAGATTTGTCAAATTCCCAGGGAGGGTTGATGATGGCAACGCCGCTGCCGTTTAAGTGATTGGGTAAATCGGGGTAAATGTTTAATTCTATAGAATATATTGGGCTATCAATATTATCTTTCAATATCCGGTAAAATCGGTTGATGGCATCTCTATCTTTAACTGGATACCAAATGGCGTAAATGCCAGTCTGCCAGCGCTTTAAGGCAATAGGCATGATGTTTGCAAGGTGTATGAATTCATCTGCATCTTCATAAGGTGGGTCAATCAACACTAAACCGCGTCGTTCAGGCGGCGGTAAAAAGGCTTTCAAGCCTTGGAATCCATCCATGTGATGTGTAGCCACTTGTTTATCGCCTAAAAATGCAGAACGCAATGCCTGATATTCATCACGTTGTAATTCACACGCAATGATTCTATCGTGAGGCCTAAGAAGCAGCTTCGCTATCATGGGTGAACCTGGATAATATTGTAAGGATGAAAAGGTAGAAGCCGTTAGCTTGTTATTCATCTTGTGCACGCAATCTAAATAGCGTTCTACTAAAGCGGGAGGATTATCTTTTTGAATCACTTTAGAAATGCCGCTTTGATATTCGCCGGTTTTTTTTGCAGCATTCGAAAATAAATCGTAATAACCCGTGCCAGCATGCGTATCGATATAACAAAACGGTGTGGGTTTGCGTGAGATAGAGGTAATGAGTGCAGTTAGAATAACGTGTTTAAATACATCGGTAAAACTGCCTGCATGATAAGAGTGACGATAATTCACGGTTAATCCCAAAGAGGATAATGTTTTAAGATGATGTCTTCGCCAAAAAATAATTTTGCATTGGCAGCAAATGATTCTGTGTAATCGGATACGTAGAATAATTTAGTGCTACGACCGGTTTCATTCAGTAAATGATTATTCTCTAATTGTTGTTTGACAGCGAGTGCTACGATATCAGAGGAATCAATAATTTCAATGGGTTTTTTATTCGCGGCTAAGTAGTGATTCTGAATTTTTTCCTTGATGACAGGATAATGCGTGCAAGCAAGCACTAAGGCATCAATGTTTTGTAATTCAGGTCGTGTTAAATAAACCAGTAATAATGAATCGATGACAGCGTGATTACCAAATTCTTCTATCGCGGATGCGAGTAAATTCGTTGCATGAGAAGAGAGGCGAATATCTAAGTTTAAATCATCTATTTTCTTTTTATAAATATGAGAATTAACGGTTTGTCTGGTGCCAATCAAGCCAATATTTTTTGATGCATATTTTTCTTTTAATTGATGAATGGTAGGGTCAATGACGTTCATGACTATGGCTTTACTGCCTATGTATTCTTTGACAAGTTCATACGCAGCAGCCGATGCGGAATTGCAGGCAATTAAAATTAATTTACATTCTTGTTGTAACAATAGATGAGCAATTTTGATGGCATACGCTTGGATAGCGGCCGTGGATTTTTCACCGTAAGGCATATGGGCGGTATCGCCAAAATAAATAATATTTTCTTTAGGCAAGTAATTGACTAGCGATTGGACGACAGTTAATCCGCCTATTCCGCTATCGAATATGCCTATGGGTTGTGAAGATGAGTGGTTTGGTTTCATGAGGCTATTGTATGCGGGGTGTTAAAAAATGTCTTGTGTTTCATGGTCTCTTAATCGTGCAATCGCATAAAGTGGATAAGAATGTAATTGTTCATGTAAAGAAAATGCATGAGTAGAAAGACGTATGCCATAAGGGCTCAGGTGGGTTTTTAAAAATAACTGTAAACTTTTCAAAGATGATCCTAATCCGCTTTTTACTTCGATAGGAATCACCTGCCCGTTTATGGTTGATAAATAATCGATTTCTGCACTGCTACCCCGTTCATGCCGTTGCCAGTAATATAAATGAGCTTTTTCTCTAGGATCGCTATAGGCTAATAATTCTTGTCCAACAAAACTTTCTGTTATTTCGCCTTTGTTAATTAATGCTTGAGTGGGGTGCAAAAACCAATCTTTGGGATGAGCATCCATTAAGCGTTGGGCTAATGCCACATCAACAAAAGTAGCTTTAAAATAGCGATGATCAATTTCGGCACCTAGTGGAAGACCTTGCCCATCGGTATGATAAACAGGATTAATCACCAGTGCTTTGGTCAGTAAATCAAAACAAGGCATTAAATCACGTTTGCGATAATCACCGGAAATTTTATTGAATTTGAATACTTGACCTAACTGTCTTGGAACTTGTTCGTAAATCAGTGAAACATATTTTATTTCATGTCGTTTGGAATATTTTTCGAAATCTTGTTTATAGCTTTCTGCAATAGCGTATTGTGCTTCACCGCACGCACTAATATCGTGTGTTTCTTGCCAGATATTCACGACTTCCGGCATGCCGCCAATCGCAATATATTCTGCAACATATTCTAGCCATTTTTGATGAATAGGTTCAGCAACCGTTTCAGGGAAAGGATGTTTTAATATTGCAGATGCTGCTATTTCACGGCCTGTTGCTTGTAAAAATTCTATGAATGACAATGGATACAAATATAAAAATGAAACCCTTCCTACGGGTAATCCCACTTTTTCAATGGCAAAATCAAGTAATGATCCAGCAGCAATGACGTGTAACTCTCTGCATTCTTCGTAAAAATAACGCAGGGCAATTAATGAGCGCGGTGCCTCTTGTGCTTCATCAATAAATAAAAGTGTTTCGCCGGGTATAATTTTTTGTTCTGTTATGAGCTGTAACTGTTGAATTAATTTTTTAGGGTCAAGATCTTCATTAAACAAGGCGGCTATTTCTGGTTGTTTTTCAAGATTAATGCTGACGAATGAAGGGAACTCTTTGCCAAATTGTTTTATTAAATAGGTTTTGCCGACTTGACGTGCACCTCGCAAAATAAGCGGCTTGCGAATGCTGCTTACTCTCCATTTTCTAAGATATTGAATTAACTCTCTTTTCATGAGATACCTGTTGAAGATGGTTAAAAATCAAGGTTACTTTACGGTGTTCATGGTCAAAAATCAAGGTTACTTTTGATGTTTCATGGTTAAAAATCAAGGGTGGTAAAAAAGATTACAGTGCAATACGGCATCATTTCGGTATAATAATTTGTCGATTTAAATTAACAAAAGGAGTTGATCAAATGAGTAAAGTAATCGCAGGTGTTATGTTAGCTGTTTTGATGGTCGGTGGAATCGTTAGCTGCAGTTCTAATGCATGCCAACCAGCTCCCATGAACATGAAAGGCGAAGGCTAATCATCATTCTTTTACAAAAAAGGCATCTCACGATGCCTTTTTTATTCGCTATAAAATCTCTTCCAGCCCATATACCAAGTGATTTAGCGTGATTACTTTTTCACAAGCAAAACAAACGCCAGGCATGAAACATTCTCTATCAATACTATCGTGACGCAAGGTTAGCGTTTCGCCAATATTGCCAAATAAGATTTGCTCATGAGCCAAAAATCCTTGTAAACGTATGGCATGAATAGGAATGCCGCGGTGATTAGCGCCACGCGCGCCCGGTATGGTTTCTATGGAAGACTTTGCTAATGGATTGATATTTTCGACAGCATTCGCCATTAATTCAGCCGAGCGTAAAGCGGTTCCCGATGGGCTATCTGCTTTTTTATCATGATGCATTTCAATGATTTCAACATTAGGCATGTATTTCACGATATCTTTTGCAGCTTTCATCATTAAAACAGCGCCCATGGAAAAGTTAGGGACAATGATGCCGCCTAATTTTAGCTGCTTACATTTTTCTTGTAGCGTTTTGACTTGTTCTATGGTCAAACCCGTCGTGCCTATAACAGGATGTGCGCCTGCATCAATAATGGTGTTGATGTTATTCAGAATAGCATTAGGATGCGTGAAATCGACGACGACTTCGGCCTTGCTATCTTTAATGGATTCTAGCAAGTCATATTCGCGCCCTGTTTGGCCGACTAATTCAAGATGGGGGTGGGCAGCAATAGCTTTGACGACGAGTTGACCCATGCGGCCGAATGCGCCATTAACCAGAACATTGATGGACATAATATATCCTTAAGGTAGTGTGGGTAGAATGATGAAAAATTAGTCTTAATCATAATAAAAAAAGTAAATAAAACCAAATAAAACGAGAGGTTAGCGCATCATGCAATCGTATTTAGATTTCTGTGGAAACCATGAGCCAGATTTTTCCCTCATGGATAAAGAGAAGGCAGACAAGTTCTTAAATGGCATCGCTGAATATGCGTCTTTTTCGGAATTAGTACTTCCTTTTGAAGATAATCTGGATCAATTAGCCTATTGCGCTGTCTATGCCTTCTCTCAAGGTAAATTATCACGATTAGCAACGGCTAATTTTCTCGAATATCGCTCACTTAAAAAAGATTTTTTGGATGTAAAAATTATTGAGAAGGTAGATATATCGAGGGAAAGGTTCTCGCATTATCTTGAACAGCAGGTTGGATGGGGAGAAAAAATTTGTGTTTTCTTAGATCAAATGCCTCACTATGAACGATGTTTTTTTTCAGCGAATATTCCTGATGAACATTTACTAAATCCTAAAATAGGACGTTTTATAGATTTAGCTCACAGAGAAACAATAATTGAAGTGAACTATAACCTTGACTCTTTTGACAAGAGTTCAACAATAACCATTCCAAGTACCAGTATAAGAGATGCGATAACAAAAACCTTATACGGTCAGCATGCAAAAAAATCTTGCCCACGATTAGGATTATTTTCCATAGACATGATGGGTGAAGTAATAGAAAACCATGGTCGTTATATCGCTTGTGATTATCCGGGTATACCGACATCACCAACGTTTCATAAGATAGAATCGCCCCCTACTTACATTACGTTGCATGATGAATTACATCGAAAATTGATGTCGACTATTCCTAATCCTGCTTATGTTGCATTCATTGACGCTATCAATATGGTTAGAGAGAAAACAGGATTTAAATGGTCAAGAGAAATTTGGGATGCCATGGATATGGAAGTGGGAGAGTTTTTAAATGCTGGTATTGATTATCATTCTGATTGGGATGTCTTTGCATCAAGCACAGAACGTTTCACTAAACTATTAAATGCAACTGTTTATACAGAAAGTAGAATGGCAGGGTTATTCACCGCATCACCTTATATCGATACAACCTGGTTGTTGTTAATTGATATTGCATTGAATGATGAAAAATGGAAACAGAAACGAATCAATTTTAGTGATTTGACTCGAGATAATCCGTATTATTTTATGTATGAGTTTGTATTAAAAAATAAAGATAAAATCGTTAATTTATTACCGGCAGAACAAGTTGCTGTAATCAAATCGACATGGTTTGATATTTCCTTGAATCAAATAGCAGATGCGAAATTTGTAAAAGACGATCAACCTAAACAACCTAGATACATACAGATAAAAATAAATGATAAACCAATAGGAAGGGATAAACATAGTGCGATTCAGACGCATAGAGCTATACATTCTAATGGTTCTATTAAGTTCATCGTAGCAATATCTGACTGGGTAGATTTTATTATTCATGATCCTTATTTGTTTAATAGAAAGTTTATAGATATTTATGATGATTTGTGGGCTTTGGATAGTTATGAGTGTTTTTCTTTTTGTCGCGATCGCATATTGAAAGCAATGTTGAAATATAAAATACGATCAGTAAATGATTTGCTATCTGAGGTTTCCTCACATCCAAACTATGTTAACGAATTTATTTCATTAGCCATAAAAGAAGAAGCGGGTTTTTCATGCTTGGAATGGAATCTGTCTGATTTGTATTCCTTGTTTTTGCATTATCCTGACAGTAAGCAAGCCATCATTCAATCAATCGTTTTGCATGATCCTTTGAAGAAAGATTTGTTTGAAAGAGAGAATAGCCCTCGATTTTTTACGACCAAAAAGATGGAGAAATGTATTGAGATGGGTCATGACACGCTGAACCTGGACGAGGGGGAAGAGGAAGCGACCCGTTACAAAAAATCTTCATAAATTCACTGTTTACCCAAAACAAACATTGATAGATGACTCATATTTTGTAACCATGGGACGGGTAAAAGACAGGTGAATTTAAGTGATTGATAATACGGGCTATAGATCAGGAGTGGGCATTATTTTGGTTAACGATAACCGTCAGGTTTTCTATGCCAAACGTATTGGTATGCTAGCCTGGCAATTCCCCCAAGGTGGTATGCAGGACAATGAGACACCTGAACAAACCATGTTCCGTGAATTAAAAGAAGAAATCGGTCTTGATCCAGATGATGTTGAAGTATTAGCGACAACGAGACGCTGGTTAAAATATCGCCTGCCCAGTCGGTTGGTTAGGCATTACGCAAAACCCTTGTGCATAGGTCAAAAACAGAAATGGTTTTTACTGAAAATGATAAGCCCAGATTCCAAGGTGAATTTGCAAATCAATAATAGCCCTGAATTTGATGCCTGGAAATGGGTGTCTTATTGGTATCCTTTAAAACAAGTCGTTACGTTCAAACGTCGAGTGTATGTGTTGGCACTAAAAGAATTCGCTAAAATTGTTTTATCCAGACGGCCTAGTCCAGCGAATAAACCAGTCGGTAGTGATGAGGCAGAACCCACCTAATGCTAACGATATTGCGCCAAATCATTCAGGAAGTATCGGACGAGCAAGATTTTAAGCTAGCGCTAGAATTGATGGTAAAACGCATTGCCAATGCATTAGCAACGGAAGCTTGTTCTATTCTTTTGCTAGATCGTCATAAACGTGAATACGTTTTAGTGGCAACCCATGGATTAAATCAAGAGGCTATAAACAAGGTTCGTATTCCGCTCAATAAGGGTTTGATTGGTTTGGTTGGTGAGCGTGAAGAGCCTATTAACATTGATGATGCGACTAAACATCCACGTTTTTATCCTGTTCCTGATGTAGGCGAAGAAGCGTACCACGCTTTTTTAGGCACGCCCATTATTTATCAACGTAATGTATTAGGCGTTTTGATGGTGCAGCAAGCAGAACCCAGACGCTACGATGAATCAGAAGAAGCGTTTCTGGTTACCTTAGCCACTCAGCTAGCAGCGATTATTGCGCATGCCGATGCAACCGGCGCATTAGTTGATTTAATGGAAAAGAGAACGGTTAAGCGTCACGAACACGTTTATTCTGGCGTGCCGGGCGCCTCTGGCATTGGCATGGGTAAGGGCGTAGTCATTTTTGCGCCTTACGATCTTGATTCCATACCCGATCGTGATCCCGATAACATTGAAGCAGAAGTTGAATTATTAGAAGCGGCATTTGCATCTGTGCGTGAAGATTTACGTTTATTGAGTGAACGTTTGTATCCTAGTTTGCCGGTAGAAGAGAGAGCATTATTTGATGTGTATCAACGTATTTTAGATAGTGCAGATCTCGGTAAAGAAGTCGCTGATATTATTCGTACAGGTAATTGGGCGCAAGGCGCTTTGCGCGATTCCATACAGAATCACGTTAATCGTCTGGAAAGTTTAGACAATGAATACATGCGTGAACGTGCAGTCGATATTAAAGATCTTGGGCTGCGCGTGCTTTCATATTTACAAAAAAATGATAGAGCAAAACCGCAATATGCTGAAAAAACCATTTTAATCGGTGAAACCTTGGCGCCCACGGATTTGGCCGAAGTACCAGAAGGGTGTTTGGCCGGTATTATTTCTGTGAATGGTTCCGGTAATTCTCACGTCGCAATTTTAGCAAGAGCCATGAAAGTGCCTACGGTGATGGGGGTGAGTGAAGCGCCTATTCATGAATTGCAAGACGAAGAGATTATAGTTGATGGTTATTACGGACAAGTCCATGTTTCACCGACTGCAACCTTACGTCAGGAATTTGAGCGGTTAATTGAAGGTGAAAAAATCCTGGATGCGGAGTTAGATGAAATACGTGATCTGCCAGCGGTTTCAACCGATGGTCAGCAAATGGGTTTATTCGTGAATACCGGTTTAGGTGCAGACATTAGTATTTCATTGGCAGCAGGCGCTGAAGGCGTTGGATTATATCGCACGGAAATTCCGTTTTTAATGCGTGATCGTTTTCCATCCGGTGAAGAACAACGCATTATTTATAGGCAGTTGTTGGCATCATTCGCACCACGACCCGTTATTATCAGAACTTTAGATGTGGGCGGCGATAAACCGTTGCCGTATTTTCCGATAACAGAAGACAATCCTTTTTTAGGTTGGCGTGGTATTCGTATTACGCTTGATCATCCCGAAATTTTTCTATCACAAGTGCGTGCCATGATGCGTGCCAGTGAAGGGCTAAATAACATGCGTGTCATGTTACCTATGATTACGGATGTATCAGAAGTCGATGAAGCCTTACGTTTATTGAAAAAAGCGTATACCGAAGTGTGCAGCGAAGGGTATCTGGTTGAGATGCCGCAGATTGGCGTGATGATAGAAGTGCCGGCTGCGGTTTATCAAGCAAGAGCGATAGCAAAGCGAGTCGATTTTTTATCCGTAGGCAGTAATGATTTAACCCAATATATCTTAGCCGTCGATAGAAACAATCCGCGGGTTGCGAATTTATACGATGCACTACATCCTGCTGTGTTACGCGCCTTGATTCAAACTGTAGAAAGTGGGCATCACGAAGGTAAGCACATTAGTATTTGCGGTGAGCTCGCGGGTGATCCGGTTGCGGTTATTTTGCTGCTCGCAATAGGGTTTGATTCTTTGAGTATGAATGCATCATCGGTAGGTCGCATTCGGTGGATAATAAGACATATCAGCAAGAAAAAAGCCTTAACATTATTGCATGAAGTATTAAGCATGGAGAATGCGGTCATGATACGTTGTCATATGGAGCTTGCTTTGGAGCGAGCGGGTTTAGGTCATTTAATACGAGCAGGAAGATAATTATGTTGACGTATCCCGATATGAATCCCGTTGCGTTTCATGTTTTTACTTGGCCTGTGTATTGGTATGGTTTGATGTATTTAATTGGGTTTACCGTAGGTTGGGGATTGTTATCGTTACGTTCTCGTTATTCGCCGCGTGGTTTTACTCAGGATGAAATTTCAGATATTACTTTTTACACGGCGTTAGGCGCTATCTTAGGCGGCAGATTAGGTTACATGTTGTTTTATGATTGGCATATTTGGTTTGTTAATCCTTTGTTAGTTTTTCAAACCTGGAAAGGGGGTATGTCATTTCACGGTGGATTGTTAGGTGTGTTAGTTGCCATGATACTTTTCGCGAGAAAAACGCATAAACCATTTTTAGTGTTAACGGATTTTATCGCACCCGTTGTTCCGATAGGACTCGCTGCAGGCCGTCTGGGTAATTTTATTAATGGGGAATTATGGGGACGCGTTACCAATAGTCCGCTTGGCATGATTTTTCCAAATGGCGGTCCCGTGCCGCGTCATCCTTCTCAGTTATATGAATTTTCCCTGGAAGGTGTTTTATTATTTTTAACTGTATTTTTGTATTCCTGTAAGCCACGACCTATGGGAGCGGTATCAGGATTATTTGCATTGTTTTACGGTATTTTTCGTTGCATAGCAGAATGCTTTCGCGAACCGGATGTGCAAATTGGTTATCTTTATGGCGGAATCACAGAAGGGCAGTTACTTTCTTTGCCATTGATTTTAGTCGGCATTATTTTGCTGGTGTTTGCTTATAAAAGAGGACGAATTGAATCATGAAACAATATCTCGATTATCTTCAACATATTTTGGATCATGGTACGCGTAAAATTGATAGAACCGGTGTAGGCACTCTTAGCGTATTCGGTTATCAAATGCGTTTTCCTTTAAGTGAAGGTTTTCCATTAGTCACGACTAAACAAATGCATACTAAAAGTATTTTTCATGAATTACTGTGGTTTTTAAGCGGCAATACTAACGTTAGCTATTTGCAGGAAAATGGCGTCCGAATTTGGAATGAATGGGCCGATGAGAAAGGTGATCTTGGGCCTGTTTATGGCAAGCAATGGCGTCGTTGGCAAACGGAAGATGGTAGAGTCATTGATCAAATCAGTGAATTGGTTAAACAAATCAAAACGAATCCCGATTCCCGTCGTTTAATCGTAAATGCCTGGAATGTGGGTGAGTTAGATAAAATGGCATTGCCGCCTTGTCATTTGTTATTTCAATTTTATGTAGCGGATAAAAAATTATCGTGTCAGTTATATCAACGTTCAGCGGATTCATTTTTAGGTGTGCCATTTAATATTGCATCGTATGCATTATTGACGCACATGATAGCAGCGCAATGTGATCTTGATGTCGGTGATTTTGTGTGGAGCGGCGGCGATTGTCACATTTACTTAAATCATCTTGAGCAAGTGAAATTACAATTAAGCCGTGCACCTTTGCCTTTACCAACTTTGCATTTTAAACGTAAACCGGATTCGTTGTTTGATTATACGATTGATGATATCGAAGTACGTGATTATCAATCGCATGCGCAGATTAAGGGTTTGATAGCAGTGTGATGACAATTCGTGGTAATTCGGCAATCATGTAGAGTGGAATGGATAATATTCTATTATTAAAACTCAATGGTTTTTGGGAAATTTGTATCCCAATATTAAGTTGTTTTTCATTTAAGAAAAGCTGTAATGATCTAAGACTTCCTGTTGTTCCTGATTTCACTTCGATAGGTAGTATGGTTGAATTAACATGAGTAATGTAATCAATTTCTGCATTACTCGAGCGTTGTTCTCGTTCCCAGTAGTATAAATTTGTTTTTTGGTAATTTTGTGCATAAGCCAGTAATTCTTGCCCTACAAATTGTTCTGTAATGGCGCCACGATTGATGAGTATTAAGTTATCTTGCATTAAAATTTCCGCGCTTAATGCGGAAGTTTGACTAATAAGGCCTACATCAACAAATAATAATTTAAATTTTTTTTCTTTGATGGTACTGATTAAAGGTAGGCATGCAGCAGAAGTAGCATGAACTTTATAAATAATGCCAGCGTCAATTAAATCGAGAAGTGCAGGTCGGATGTCTCTAGCTGATGCATCAGGGTCAATGGAGACGTATTGAAAATGTTGTGCAACAAGACCGCATGTTTTCTCATATACCTGTTGTAAATAGCGCACGCTAGTTTTGCTAGCGTATTTACCGAAATCACCACGATAGTTATCCAGGATAGTTGCTTGAATAACTTGGCAGGCTTGTAAATCAGCATACTCTTTGTAAGTTGAAATAACTTCTGGCATTCCTCCTAATATTAAATATTGTCGTAGCAAGGTAATGAGCCGGTCATGAAATACATTTTCAACCCCGCTTTCCACAGTTACTTGGCGTAAGTATTCTGTGAGAGCCGTTTCACCGCATGCAATCAAGAATTCCTTGAATGAGAGAGGGTACATGTATAATGACTGTATGCGTCCTACTGGCATACGAAAATCTTCTTTGCGTAATGTGAACTCGAGCAATGATCCAGCAGCAATAATATGAAGCTCTGGCATTTGTTCATAAAAATAACGTAACGCCAGAATAGCTTGTGGGCATTCTTGAATTTCATCAAGAAACAATAATGTTTCGCCAGGTGTAATGCGTTTACCTGAAAGCGTATAGAGGCGTGTCAAAATTTCAGCAGGATAAAGTGTATCAAAACAGGCGCGGTAATTTTTCTGTTGTTCGAAATTAATTTCTATCATGTTTCTGAAATGCGCTGATCCAAATTTTCTAACACAATATGTTTTTCCTACTTGTCTTGCACCGCGCAGGATAAGTGGTTTACGGTGTGGGCTGGATTGCCAATGTTTTAAATCCAGTTCGCATAGTCGCTCCATTGAATAACCCATTGATTACAATTTGATTTTTTTGAATGTACCTTATTTTTGAATAAAAGTACATGGATATTTATTCAAAAATGTATAAATATCCATGTTGATTTTGTCCTGAATGTCTTTTAAACAATCACCCCTCTATAGCATCACAATCATTGGCATCATACGTGCGTTGGTCTAGTGGTGTGTTGCTATTTTCAATATTCGCTTCACGGGTAATACCAGTCGCGCCGTTAAAAACCAGATTACTTTTCAACATATTGCAGTAAGCACGCTTCGTTGCAGCTGGGGTCGTGGAAGCACAGTTGGTCAGTGTAAGTATTAAAACGAGCGGGAAAAGGATGAAGAGGGTTCGAGTCATTCGGTAAGCTCCTTGCTTGTTTATACTTTTAGTATAACGCTTAACTTACTAAAACATTGCAATGATTTGTATTAGCGCTTATCCTGCTGGGTAAGTGAAAAATTTTAGAGCAAGTTAGGTTGTATTGATGTCATTTAAAAATAAAAAAGATCCATTTTCAGAACGGGAAGCTCAAAAATACGAGAATCCCATCCCTAGTCGTGAATTTATTTTAGAATATCTCGCCGAAAGAGGCCGGCCTGCCACCCAGTTGCAGCTGGAAGATGAGCTGGAGCTTAAATCAGCCGATGAGCAGGAAGGTTTGCGTAGACGTTTGATTGCCATGACCCGTGACGGACAGTTGTTAAAAAACCGTAAAGGTGCTTTTGGTCCTCTGGAAAATATGGAGTTGATTGCAGGTCGTGTGATTGGCCATAAAGATGGTTTTGGTTTTGTCGTCCCTGATACGGGAGAAGAGGATTTATTCCTGACGCCAAGACAAATGCGACTTGTTTTTCATGGGGATAGAGTATTAACCCGTGTCGCGAGTGTGGATACCCGCGGTCGCAGGGAAGCCTCTATTGTTGAAGTGTTAGAGCGCAATACCCAGCAGATAGTCGGTCGTTTTCATTCAGAGTCTGGCACAGCGTTTGTTGAGTCGGCTAATCAGCGTATTACTCAAGATATTCTCATTCCACCGGATGCGACAAATAATGCAGAAAATGGTCAGATGGTTGTGGTTGCTATTACGGATCAACCAACTACACATGCAAGACCCTTAGGTAAAGTCATAGAAGTATTAGGTAATCATATGGCGCCTGGCATGGAAATTAGCGTTGCCATTCGCAATCATGATTTGCCTACCGTATGGCCAGAAGATGTTTTATCGGAAGCTTCACGTTATGCAGCGACTGTTACAGAAGATGCGATTGCAGGTCGTAACGATTTGCGGCATTTGCCTTTTGTAACCATAGACGGTGATGATGCCAAAGATTTTGATGATGCCGTTTATTGCGTCCCACGCGAAAAAGGCGGTTGGATGTTATATGTTGCGATTGCGGATGTGAGTTATTATGTCACACCGCATTCGGCGCTGGATAAAGAAGCAGAACGTCGTGGTAACTCGGTTTATTTTCCGGGCCGCGTGATTCCCATGTTGCCGGAAACCTTATCCAATAATTTATGTTCGCTGGTCCCGAATGAAGATAGGCTGGCCATGGTATGTGAGATGACCATTCATGCGACTGGCAGAATCATGAAATATGCGTTTACTGAAGCGGTATTTCAATCCCATGCACGGCTTACTTATAATCAAGTGCATGCCATGATGGAAAAAAATGATAAGCGTATGTGTGAACGCTTCGCACCTCATGTGCCTCATCTTGAAGAATTGTATACATTATTTCGCACGCTGCAAAAAGCCCGCAAGGCGCGTGGTGCGATTGACTTTGATTTACCCGAAACGAAAATTGTTTTTAGCAAAGATCGTAAAATTGAAAAAATTATTCCTTACGAACGGTTTGAATCGCATCGTGTTATTGAAGAATGTATGTTGTGTGCGAATATTTGTGCGGCACAGTTTTTGGAATCCCATAAACAGCCAGGTTTATATCGTGTACACCAGGGGCCAACGGAAGAAAAACTGGAAAATTTACGCAAGTTTTTGACAGAAATTGGATTAGGGATTCCCGCGCATCGCAATCCCGTGCCTGCCGATTATGCGCATATTTTACGGGTTGTTGAAGATAGACCCGATGCCCACATGATTCAAACCATGTTATTGCGTTCCATGAGTCAGGCGATTTACAGTCCGGATAATCGCGGCCATTTTGGTTTAGCGTATGAAGCTTACGCGCATTTTACGTCACCGATTCGACGTTATCCGGATTTATTGGTTCATCGTGGTATTAAACACATTTTAAAACATAAAAAACCGACTACCGATGAAGCAGCATTAGTGCGTGCCGGTGAACATTGTTCCATGACAGAAAGACGTGCAGATGATGCAACCAATGAAGTCACGGATTGGTTAAAGTGTGAATTCATGATGGATAAAGTGGGGCAGGAATTTGATGGTGCTGTATCGGGTGTAACAAGCTTCGGTGTGTTTGTAGAATTAGTCGATATTTATGTGGAAGGTTTAGTGCATATCAGTACCTTGCCAGATGATTATTATCAATTTGATCCGGTTAAACATGTTTTAATTGGCGAGCGTGCACGCAGACGTTTTGCCATGGGTGAGCCTGTTCGCGTGCGTGTTGCACGAGTGGATTTGGATCAGCGTGAAATTGATTTTGTACTCGCTGAATGTTCGCCTGAATTAGATGGTAGTAAAGGCAGAGGAACATTTGCAGGTAAACGTAAAAAAGAAGGTCAATCCAACGATAGTGATAAGAAAAAAAGTAAGCGAGGTCGTCGTGATGGGGTTGGTGATAAAAAGAAAAAGAAGAGACGTAAATCAAGATAATGAATAACAGTAAACAGTATGTGTTTGGTATGCACGCGGTAGAGGCTTTATTAAATAAACAGCCTGAGCGTGTTATTCGTTTATGCGTTTTCCCAGAACGTAACGATAAAAAATTAGCCGCATTGATTCGTTTCGCAAAAAATAAAGGGATTCCCATTGATGAGGCTTCGCGTCAAGAATTAGATCGCATGACTCAGTTTGCAAATCATCAAGGCGTAGTTGCGTATTGTAGTGAGGCTCGTACTTACGATGAAAATAGTTTAAAACAACTCTTGCATGATTTGACGGTGCCGCCATTTTTATTGTTATTAGACGGTGTACAAGATCCGCATAATTTAGGTGCGTGTTTTCGTTCGGCAGATGCAGCCGGTGTGCATGCCATTATCGCGCCTAAAGATAAAGCAGTTGGGATAACGCCCGTTGTGAGTAAAGTGGCAAGCGGAGCAGCAGAGACCATGCCGTTTATTCAAGTGACGAATCTTGCGCGCACCATGGAACAATTAAAAGAAGCAGGTATTTGGCTTTACGGTGCTGATGCTGAAGCGAAACAAACATTGTATCAAACTAAGTTAACCGGTCCCGTTGGAATCGTGTTAGGTGCAGAAGGCTCGGGTCTTAGACGTTTAACGCGTGAGTTATGTGATGTGTTATTGAATATTCCTATGCAGGGTACGGTTTCTAGTTTGAATGTATCGGTCGCGACGGGGATATTTTTGTTTGAAGTCGTGAGGCAGAGAGCGCTGCTATAAGTAATTATCATTTTTCCGCATTTTAATACATTGATTTTGTTAATAATTTTTTAAAAATTCATTATCCGCACATTAAGTCTAACACACTTAATGTGCGGATAATGAGCTTTATGATCTATTTATCCGCATATTAAGTGTGTTAGACTTAATGTGCGGATAACAGCATATATAAAAAATTATTAATTTCTTTGTAGATAAAAGGAAAGTGTTAATGAAATTTATTGGTCGTAGCTATGAAATAGCGGAGTTAATGGATTTATATAAAGCTAAAGAAAGTAAATTCGCCGTGTTATATGGCAGAAGAAGAATAGGAAAGAGTTGTTTGATTAGTCATTTTATGCGAGATAAAAATCATCTTCATTTTGAAGGATTAGAAAAAGGTAGAACGAAGGAGCAAATTTCTCAATTTGTGCTTGCTTTAGGCGAACAAGTAAATGACGAACTTCTTAAGCATGTTAAATTGGATTCTTGGGGGCCAATCTTTAAGTATTTAACAGATATTTTTTCACAAAGAAAAGAAAAAACGATTTTATTTATGGATGAATTTCAATGGTTGGCAGCAAACCAATCCAAGCTAGTGAGTATATTGAAAATATATTGGGATCAACATTGGAGTAAGCAAAATGTCATGCTAATTTTATGCGGCTCAGTATGTTCGTATATGACAAAAAGAGTGATTGCATCGAAAGCTCTTTATGGGCGGATTAATTGGGAGCATTGTTTAGAGCCGCTGAGTCCAGCTGAATCCTATGAATTGCTAGATAAAAAACGAGATATTCATGAAGTATTTCAATACCTGTTAGTGATGGGAGGAATTCCTAAATATCTTAAAGAAATTAATGTATATAAATCTTTTGATCAAAATATTAATAAATTATTGTTTACAAAAAGCGGAGCATTGATAAATGATTACAGAAGAATATTTTATAGCCAATTTAAAGAATATATTACCTATGAATTGATAGTGCGATTTTTAAAAGATCAACCAAAAACATTAGAAGAGATAGTAGCGAAATTAGATATTTCATCAGGAGGCGGCACGAAGGTATATCTGGA
>Ga0207092_1018_pt1 | contig 37672 bp, 37 predicted proteins | sample Alteio_BWMinHeat_48_FD_153533 | JGI IMG/M metagenome (GOLD analysis project Ga0207092, IMG submission 153533) | Enriched cells from forest soil in Barre Woods Harvard Forest LTER site, Petersham, Massachusetts, United States -... | ecosystem: Environmental > Terrestrial > Soil > Temperate forest >... | reverse complement strand
CAAAGTATAAGGCGCATTTTTGAGTATGGCAGGATCTTTTTTAGCTTCTTCCAAAATCTGTATCATGGCATCTGCAAATGCATCTAATACTTCTTTGGTTTCCGTTTCCGTTGGTTCGATTAACAAACATTCTGGCACCAATAACGGGAAATACATGGTAGGCGCATGAAAACCATAATCCAGCAAACGCTTAGCTACATCGAGAGCGGTGATATGTAAAGTTTTCGCTTCCTGTTTCAAGGTAATAATAAATTCATGACTAGCACGTCTATTGGGATAAGCCAGCGTGAATCCCGCTGCTTTTAATCGCGCTAATAAATAATTTGCATTTAACGTTGCAAATTCAGAAACACGTTGCAAACCTTCTCTACCCAATAAACGTGCGTAAAGATAAGCACGCAAAATAATATTGGCATTGCCCATGAAAGCCGATAAACGACCTATGGATTCTGGACAATCCTTTTCTGTAAGCCATCGATACGTATCCCCTTCTTTAGTCACTCGCGGAATAGGTAAATATGGGAGCAATCGTTCATTTGCAACCACGGGACCGCTACCAGGTCCACCGCCACCATGCGGTGTCGCAAATGTTTTATGTAAATTAAGATGGACTACATCAAACCCCATATCGCCAGGTCGCACCTTACCCAGAATCGCATTGAAGTTAGCACCATCGTAATAAAGCAAACCACCTACTTCATGAATGATCTTGGCAATTTCCTGAATCTTTTCTTCAAATACACCTAACGTAGATGGATTCGTTAACATGATGCCAGCTGTTTTAGGGCCTACTACTTTTTTTAACGCTTCAATATCTACATTACCATCTGCACCCGTTGGAATTTCATGCACTTTATATCCACATTGCACAGCAGAAGCAGGATTCGTTCCATGCGCAGCATCGGGTACTAAAATTTCATCACGCGTAAAATCAGATCGTGAGCGATGATACGCTGCAATCATTGCAACACCTGCAAACTCACCTTGCGCACCAGCCATAGGCGAAAGTGCAGCACCTTTCATGCCTGTCACGGTTTGCAGTATTTCCTGCAATTCATAAACGCAAGCCATGTATCCCTGACTATTTTCTGAAAGCGACAAAGGATGATGTTGTAAAAATCCATCCAGTGAAGCAAGTGCTCTCACACCACGTGGATTGTATTTCATGGTGCAAGAACCTAATGGATAAAAATGCGTATCAATGGAAAAATTTTTTCGGGAGAGATTGGTATAATGACGCACCACTTGCAATTCCGATGTTTCTGGTAAGAGCGGCTCATCCTTTCTCAATAAATCAGAAGGAATATCATCACAGGTTTTTTGTATTTCAGTTGAACTCATATGAGACGGCCACTGTGATGTTGCCGATCGACCTTTACGTGATATTTCAAAGATTAAGCCGGACATGCAAGTTTTCTCCCCAACAATACATCACGGAAATGTTGCGCAAATAATTTTATATCATCCGATGTTTTTGTTTCAGTCGCACAAACCACCAAACACTCGCCTAATTCAGGATAATGTTGCTTCAACGCAAACCCGCCTTGAATTTTATGTTTCGCTAACTCATGCAGCATTTGATCGACGGGTTGATTGATGCGTAAAACTATCTCATGAAAAAACGGTGCATTGAAAACAGCTTGCACGCCAGGAATAGCTGTCAATGCCTGTTTCAATTCACGTGTCATGGCATGACTCATAGCAGCCACACGCGCTAATCCTTGTGGGCCCATTAAGCTCATGTAAATCGTCGATGCTGTCACCATCAATCCTTGATTGGTACAAATATTCGATGTGGCTTTAGCACGACGAATATGTTGCTCACGCGCTTGCATAGTCAACACAAAACCTGGTTTACCTTCCATATCGACTGTACGACCAACAATGCGGCCTGGCATTTGCCGCGCATGCACTTTCTTGGCACATAAAATACCGTAATACGGGCCACCGGATGCCATGGGAATACCGAGTGGTTGCCCTTCACCACAGGCAATATCTACACCATTCTCACCCCATTGCCCCGGCGGTTTTAATAATGCCATGGCCATGGGATTCACAACCGCAATAGAGAAGATTTGATGTTCACGTGCAAAATCCGTTAATGCATCTACCTCTTCTAATACGCCAAAAAAATTGGGTTGTGGAATCACCAATGCAGCGACATCATCGGTTAAATATTTTTTTAAACTTTCCAATTCAATCTTGCCGGTTTCTGCATGATAAGGCACATCAATCAATTTAATGTTTTGCTGACTCACTATTGCCTTAACCGTTTCACGATAATGTGGATGAATAGAGTTCGGAAACAAAATGCTGGTTTTCAGTTTTTTGCCGCCTAATCTCACTGCCATTAATATGGCTTCAGCGAGTGCTGATGCGCCATCGTAAAGCGAAGCATTGGATACTTGCATGGCCATTAATTTTGCCATCATGGTTTGAAATTCGTATATCACTTGCAGGGAACCTTGGCTCGCTTCCGCTTGATACGGTGTATACGCCGTATAAAATTCACCTCGTGTTGCCACATCCCATACGGCTGCAGGAATGTGATGCTCGTAAGCACCTGCACCAATAAAACATAACAGCCCACCATCTTGATTTGCACGATGGCGCATCAGTCGTCCTAATTCCATTTCTGATATGCCAGATGGAATAGCTTGCAATGATACATGACGCAATGAATCGGGAATTTCATCAAACAATGTATCAATCTGTTTTACACCAATGGTAGCAAGCATTTCTTTGATATCTTGCTCTGTATGCGGAATAAACGGCATAACCCTCCCCTCAAATTTAATGCGCTTCTGATGCGACTACTTTTGAATACTCTTCCGCATTTAATAATTCAGCAGGTGCTTTCTCATGTGGACGCACGCGAATCAACCATCCTTTACCGTAAGGATCTTGATTAATGAGCTGCGGATTTTCAATGACAGCTTCATTGACTTCAACCACTTCACAAGGGAGAGGAGAATAAATATCAGCAGCAGCTTTCACGGATTCAACAACAGCAAACTCTTGGCCATCATCTAATGACGATTCAATTTCAGGCAATTCTACGTAAACCAAATCACCTAACATGGTTTGTGCATGATCGGTAATGCCTATGGTCAAAAACTCTTGATCTTTTCTAACCCATTCATGCGTTTTAGTATATTGCAATTTTTGCGGTATGTTGCTCATCTCATTTCTCCTAAAAAACTTTTTTTCCATTGCGAACAAACGGCGGCTTAATCACTTGTGCAGCAATGTGTTTATGACGAATTTCTACTAAACAATGCGTACCAATGTCCGCTGGAACGCGTGCAAGCGCAATACTTTTTTCTAAAGTCGGAGAATAACCGCCGCTAGTCACTTCTCCTTCACCATCACCTTCTATCATCACTTTTTGATGATTACGAATGACACCCGGACCTTCCAATACTAATCCTACTAACCGACGTTTAATACCTTGCTCCGATTGTTTTTCTAGAGCCTGACGACCAATAAACTGTCGCTCTTTAGGATCGAAAACCACCGTCCAGGCTAAATTGGATTCTAGCGGCGTCACGGATTCATCCATATCCGAACCATATAAATTTAAACCCGCTTCAAGGCGCAAGGTATCACGCGCCCCTAATCCGCATAACGCTATTCCTGCAGCAAGACAAGCTTGCCAGATAGTATCCGCTTCATGAGCCGGAAAAATCATCTCATAACCATCTTCACCGGTATAACCGGTGCGCGCAATAAACCAATCGTTGAATGTAATAAAATGAAATGGTTTTAATTGCCTAAGTGTCTCTGCTTGATCAGCAGGAAATAATGACGAAAGTTTTTCGCGAATTTCAGGACCTTGTATGGCAAGCATGGCAAGATCGAGACGTTCAACTAAGTTAATCTCAAATGCTTCTGCCTGCATTCTCATCCAGGCAAGATCTTTCTCACGCGTGCCGGCATTAATCACAATACGATATTGATTATCACTGACTTTATACACAATTAAATCGTCAATCACACCGCCTTCTTCATTCAGCATGCACGTATAAAGTGCTTTGCCGAGAACCAGACGGTCAACATTATTCGCGAGCAATCGACGCAAATAATCTGTTGCATCTTGACCGTGTAAATCCACTACGCCCATATGCGATACATCAAATAATCCTGCGTGTTGTCTCACCTCGTGGTGTTCCTGAAGTTGAGAGCCGTAATGCAAAGGCATGTCCCAGCCTGCAAAATCCACTATTTTCGCATTGGCTTTTACGTGTAAATCATAAAACGGTGTTCGTTTTGCCACGGAAGTTCCCTTTTCATGGGTGGTTTTCAGAAGGTGAGAAGTATAGCGTTTCAAATAAAAAATCGAAAGCAGGAGTTAAGGTGACAATCAAACCTTTCCTTGAAAAAAGGAAAGGTTTGCTCCAAGCTTTCCTTTTTTCAAGGAATGGATGAAGCGCTTAATTTATAGTAGTAGCTGCATAGGTGTGTCTACAAAGCCCAGGAAAGATCAACGCACGAAATATCTTTTCTTTACACCCGAAACTTCGAAACTTTTTCTTTCAATTGTTTCGCATTAACAAGCATTTCATTCATTTCTTTCTGCTGCTCTTGAAATACAAATTCATTTCGATACTTTTGATTTGCCCGTTCCAACCGCTGCAAATCCTGTTTTTGTGTATCGATCAATGAGCGAGGGTCAAATGGTATTCCATCAAGTACAGCATTAATGTTAACCTTTGGTAATTCAATTTTAACCGTTGGTAATTCTAATTTTATTTTTACAGAAGGTTTTGGCAAACGACCCATTAATTCTTTCACTTCTTTAACATACACATCTGTTTTGCTAAACCAACCCTTACTGTATAAAGAATTCAATTCAATAGCAGAATTCAATGAATCAATATCTCCATTATTCATATATTTTATCAAAGCACTTAATACCGCAATTTTTTCTCTCCAAACTCTCTTCTCGTCCAGATTACCTTTGTACATCTCATTAAGCTGAAGATTTCCCAAATGATAAAGTATCTCTACTTTCTTTTGTGCCAGGAGATATTTTATTTCCTTATGCTCAGAAGCATCTTGATGATTACAGGAAAAATTATTTTTTTCTGATAATCGTTCTTGTATATCTTGAAAATAACCATCTGTATATTTCTTTCTTAAACTATCAACCCCAGAAATTTCTTTCTGTAACTTCACCACATCAAAATAAAAAGCCCTTGTTTTACTAAACAGACCTTCTCCAGCAAACTGATTATCGCTAGCAACATTCCCGTATACGATCATGGATTGCTCGCTGAACTGCTCATTAATAACGGTTAGCAATGCATTCAATACCTTAACTTTCTGTTGCCAAATACATCGTTCTTTAACAATACCCTGTCTAAATTGAATATTTATTTTAAGAAATTCGTAATGCTGCCAAATCTCCAATCTTTTTGAAAAAAGATTGTATTCACGCATCTGCTGCTCTTTATTCTCTTTATTTTCAATAAATTCAAGATGTAGCATGATTTCCTCGCTTCTATTTGGCTTAAAATTAGCAGATGATGGTATGTATTTTTTAGTCAAAAGTCAATAGTTGGTTATGATTTGATCGATAGGTGGCGAATGAGCAAGCACTCCCTATTACTTCATTTTTTCAGAACTATCCCAAAATAAAATCATTTTAGATTGAATTTTATTTCGAAAACTTTCACTAACATTATTTAAATCCACAATATCAACTTTATACGGCAAATCAGACTCTGAAAAATCATGCTCTAGCGAAGCCAACATTGAAACAGACAAGCTGTGTTCGCTTTCTATCGCCAAATCAAGATCAGAAAATATTTTTTTGCCTTAACAACAAGCGACCCAAAAATCCAAACTTTAACGTCCAGTAAAAAATTTTTTTTCAGTATTTGCTTAATTATCCTTGCTTGCTCTGAAGTAATATCCATTATTACAACCTTATCTTAAAATTCGTTCCTTCATTTTCGAAAGCAATTGACTAGCTTCATTTAAAAAATTAGGGATGATTGCATATACTTCTTTTGCTTTCATTTCATTATAAGTATGACTCGTTATATTTCGTGCATGACGATAATCCTTCCAAACATCCCAACCACTATCCAGTAAACCTCTTTCAGAAGCAGTACGGATAAGATGGTGAAATGACATTTGGTCTATCACTTCTGCATTCGGCTCTGTTATTTCGAGATAATGCTTAAGCATTTTATGCGACAATTCATAGGTGTATTTAAAACGATGAATAGCAGCATCTCGTATAAACTTATTTGATTGTTGATGCTGATAGGCACAAACTGCCTCATGTAATGAAGCCACTGCTATCTTTAGTGAAGATATATCTAGCTCTTTTATATTCATGAATAGCCTATCAACCCACAGTTGCTAACATTTTACTTTGCAAGCTAATAATGTTCGCTCCGTCATTTCTATAGAAATACTACTTCCTCTATGCTGCAATACAGCCAATTCAGTCTCTAGCTCCATCTGCTCCATGATTTTATTATGATTAAGATTATTTCCTTCGAGAGAAGAAAGAAGTTTGCGTTTTTTCATCAACTCCTCAATCTTTAGATCGGTTTGTTCTTTTAACGCTACTAAATCTTCCTGTGATAGAGACGGAAAGGATACTTGACATGCTTGCCTTTCAGCATCAACATCATCACCCATTCGACGATACAACGCGACGGCTTGATTTGATTCTTCGCTCGACTTTTTCATTAACTTTGTGACTTCATCAAACCACGGATCTGCGCTCTGCTGTACTTTCGGCTCTATAATTTCTTCATCATCCGAGCTTGAATACTCTCGCGGCTGTATTCGCGGTTTTGCTCGAAACAATGCTTGCGGGTTTTGCTCTGGCTGCGGACTTATAACTGTAGGCATGCTTCTCACCTTACCATTACCTAAACCTAAACGACTGACTAACTCTTTAACTTCTTCAATATACTTATCTGTTTTACTAAACCAACCTTTGCTATACAAAGGATTCAACGATATTTCTATATTCAAAGGCCTAACGTCTCCCGTATGCATATAATTTACCAAGGCTTTTAATACCTTAATTTTATCTCTCCAAATCATTTTTTCGTCTTGATCGCCTTTATCATATTTCTCATTCAGCTGAAGCGTTCCCAAATGATGAAGTATCTCTAATTTTTTTTGTGATAACAGATATCTTACTTCGTTATGCTCAGCTTGATTATCCTGATCAAAAAAATTGTCTTTGCTTGATAACTCTTTTATCCCTTCAAAATTTTCGTTTACTTGCCGCTTCAAAAAAGTATCATTTGTTGCTCTTAAAAAATCCACTAACTCAGAACCAAGACTACGTGTTTTGCTAAACCAACCTTGTGTAACCAAGGGATATTGACTCAAAAAATCATTATAAGGCTTATAATAATATCTGTTTTCCCCAAGAACATACGACAATAATCTATCCAATGCTGCCGTTTTCTGCTGCCACATTTCTCTATCTTCACGAGTGCCTTTTTTAAATTGAATCTTAATTTTAAGAAATTCTGAATGCTGCCAAATCTCTAATCGTTTTAAAAAAAGATTATATTGAAGTAATGACTCTTGTTTCTTGACATCACCTATAGGCATTCTTTCACTCTTCATACTCTCTCCCCTCTATTTATGATTATTCACGTGCAAACGTAGGCAGCCCATCTCGCACACCAACCGCATGCGCCGTAAATATTTTCTTCAAACATTTAATATGATTCACACTATTCAACCCAAAAGAACGTATGCGCTGCACCGATTTTTTATCGCTAGCAAATAAATATTTGATAGCATCAATCCCTGCAAACATCGTGAGATTATCTGCTTTACGCCAACGCTCGTAAGCACGTAAAGTGGATATGCTAGAAAAATCCCTGTGACATGAAATCGCATCCACTATCACATCGGTCAAACTCGCTGCATCTAACAATCCCATATTCACACCTTGCCCTGCTAGCGGATGAACGGTATGCGCTGCATCACCGACTAACGCTATTTTAGGCATAACGTATTGCAATGCTTTTTGCCTAAATAAAGGAAAAGTGTAACGTTCGCTCATATCAATCACATCGCCTAATCGATATTCAAACGCTTGAGACAGTGCTGACTGAAACGATGCTGAATTGAGCTTCATTAATCGCATCGCTTCTTCATCGGGTAATGACCACACAATGGATGATGTATTTTTTTCAGTTAACGGCAAAAAAGCAAGTGGCCCACTTTCAAGAAAAATTTGTCTTGCTGTTTCATGATGCGGTAATGTGGTTTGCACTGTTGCTACAATAGCGTGTTGATGATAATCAAGCTTGTTGATATCAATACCAACTTTCTGACGCAGCCATGAATGGGCTCCATCTGCACCAACCACTAATCGCGCTTTAAATATTCGTCCATCTTCTGCAATGCATTCCATACCTTGTTCATGTTGAATAATATCAGTGAGCAATACGGGTGAAATCATTTCAATGCGAGTAGATTGTCTCGCTTTATTTTCAAGAGACGATTGAATAACAGAATTATGAATAATATAACCCAATCGTGATTCACCGACTTCATGGCTATCAAAAACAATTTCGCCTTTTTCTGCTGCATCCCACACAATGATTTTTTTAAAAGGACTAACATCTTGTTCTCGAATATCTTTCCATACCGCTAAAGACTGAAATATTTTTTGCGATGACAGTGAGATCGCGCTCACTCTATGTGGTAATAACGCATGTTGTTTTGCTTCGAGTACTGCAATGGATAAAGACGTTTTTTTCGCAAGCATTAAAGCAAGCGCCATTCCTACCATTCCGCCGCCTACAATAATGATATCGTATGTTTTTATCAAAATGGCAATACCAAATCCGATCTCACGGATAACATCCAGTCACGAAACGATTGTTGAATATTTTTTAATATCACTTCACTTTCTGCTTCAAAACGCATAATCAAGTATGGAGTCGTATTAGATGGACGTATCAACCCCCATCCATTTTCAAAACTAACACGCAAGCCATCTATTCTATTCACTTCTTTTGCTTCACTAAAATCAGCGTGATCCATTAATGTTTGCATCAGTTGAAATTTTTCTTGTTCACTGACTGCAACACGCAACTCCGGCGTGATCACACTATTCGGTATGCTATCAAATAACGTATCGCTATCTTCTTTTTCACACGCCAAAATTTCTAGCAATCTTGCACCGGCATACAAAGCATCATCAAAACCATACCATCTATCTTTAAAAAAGAGATGGCCACTCATCTCACCTGCGAGTAATGCTTCAGTTTCTGCCATCTTAGCTTTAATCAAGGAATGGCCTGTTTTCCACATGATGGGATTGCCACCCAAGGAACGGATCAACGCTGCCAAATGGTTGGTACACTTCACATCAAAAATAATGGTGGCGTTTGCATGTTGAGCCAACACGGCTTTTGAAAACAACATGAGTAAACGGTCGGATGAAATCATGGTTCCACGATTGGTGACTATACCTAATCTATCGCCATCACCATCAAACGCTAAACCAACATCTGCTTTTGTTTCGGTAACAACACGAATTAAATCCTGCAAATTATCAGCAGACGTTGGATCAGGATGATGATTTGGAAAACGACCATCAACTTCACAAAATAATGCATGCACTTCACAACCTAGGGCTTTAAATAATTCAGGCGCTATTTGTCCTGTCACGCCATTGCCTGCGTCTATCACGATTTTTAATGGACGTGATAATCGAATATTGTTTACTACTTCTTTAATGTAACGCTCTTCTATCGTTTCCTGCTGATAACAACCTTGACCGTGATGAAAACGCTTTTCGATGATGCGTTGATACAATTGTTTAATACCATCTTCAGACAATGTAACGCCTTGTATCACACTTTTTAAGCCGTTATATTCCGCTGGATTATGACTGCCCGTTAACATCACACCCGAATGTTTATTTAAAACCTGAGTCGCGTAATAAAGCACTGGTGTAGGCACCATTCCAATATCAGTAACATCACAACCACTCGCCAAAATGCCGCGAGCCAATGCTTCTGACAACAATGGACTGGACACTCGACCATCCCGCGCTATGATCATGTGATCTTCACCAATATCCCGCAACAACGAACCCAAGGCTTGACCCATGCAAAATACACTGTCTTCTGTGAGTGATTCACCGACAATACCGCGTATGTCGTAAGTACGAAAAATACTTTTATCTAACATTTAATTTTTTCCCGAATGACCAAAACCACCTGAACCACGTTCCGTCTCAATAAAATCAGTGACGAGTTCAAAATCAGCACGCACAATAGGTAAAAAAACCAATTGTGCAATCCTATCACCTGGCGTTATGGTGTAATCCGCCTGACCACGGTTCCAACATGAAACCATCAAGGGGCCTTGATAATCTGCATCAATTAATCCCACTAAATTGCCTAATACCAAACCATGTTTATGCCCAAGACCAGAGCGCGGCAATATAATAGCCGTCATGTGTGGGTTGCCAATGTAAATGGAAATACCGGTTGGTATGAGATGCGTTTGCCCAGGTGAAATCGTGAGTGATTCTGTGAGACAAGCACGTAAATCAAGACCAGCTGCATCCGCTGTTTCATAACGCGGTAGCGGAAATTCACTACCAATACGACTATCCAAAATTTTTAATTGAACAGAAGCGGCTGGTGAAATATTTTTTTCCTGCACCATCATTTTTTCAGTCATCATGTTGATATTCCATCGCAATAAGATTAATTAATTCTCGTGCCAATTGCTGTTTAGACATCAATGGCAATTGTTTTACTCTTTGTTGAGTGATAACAGTCACTTCATTTTCATCAACGCGCATGCCTTTATCATCGCCCACTTGATTCGCAATAATCATATTCATGTTTTTACGCTGACGTTTTTCTTTCGCTTGCTCTACCACATTTTCTGTTTCAGCTGCAAAGCCAACAATAAAAGGTTTAGGTGATAATTGTGAAACGCTATTCACGATATCAGGGTTACTTTCCAATAATAATGTTTCTACGGATTGGCTTTTATGAATTTTTTGATTCGCTATATGCTGACAACGATAATCAGAAACCGCAGCAACGGCGAGAAAGATATCACACTCACTGGCTCTTTTCATCACAGCGGCATGCATCTCATTCGCACTCACCACCGAAATACACTCCATATCCGATGGTTTCTGAAGCATTGAGGGACCACTAATCAACGTGACTATGGCGCCAGCTTCACGCGCCGCTTCTGCTAACGCATAACCCATTTTGCCTGAGCTACCATTCGTGATAAATCGTACGGGATCTATAGCTTCATGAGTCGGGCCTGCCGTCACCAAGACTTTGCAACCCGCAAGCGTTCCCGTGTTAAACAAGGCGCTTAATTGTTGGAGTATCAGAGCAGGCTCTAACAAACGTCCAAACCCAACATCACCACAGGCTTGCGAACCTTCTCCTGTTGCAAATACATGCATATTTTTTTTCTGCAGCAATGCCACATTTTCTTGAGTGAGTACATGATTCCACATGCCTTGATTCATGGCAGGCGCGATGGCAATACGCGCTTTAGTCGCAAGACAAACCGTCGTTAATAAATCATTAGCTTCCCCATGCGCCAGTTTTGCAATCACATCCGCTGTTGCTGGCGCGATTAAAATAGCATCTGCCCATCGGGCTAGCTCTATGTGTCCCATGGCCGCTTCTGCTTGCAAGTCAAATAAATCATCGTGTACGGGATGACCAGAGACCGCCTGCAAGGTTAGCGAAGTAATAAATCGTTTGGCATTTTCTGTCATGATAACGCGGACTTCTGCCCCACTATCGCGCAAACGTCGAACAATCTCGGGGCTTTTATAGGCAGCAATACTGCCGGTTATGCCTAATACGATTTTTTTGTGGGTGAGGAATAAAGTCATTTAAGCCTGCTAAAGATTAATAATGATTTTTAGTACATGACAAAATTTACATTGATATTTTTATGCGGCGACGTAAGACGGCCTTCCCCCACAGGGGGAAGGTGCCGAAGGCGGAAGGGGGAATACAAAACAAATGATTGCATTTTTACTCCCCCTTCCGCCCGTTGGGCACCTTCCCCCTGTGGGGGAAGGCCGTCTTACGTCGCCGCATAAAAACATCAATGTAAATTTTGCGCGTTAAAAGATACCATATGTCACTCCCTCCTTCATCCCCTTCTTTCCCCAAACCAAACTCGAGGTATTTATGCCAATTACTGACTGGCCACGTGAAGATAGACCCCATGAAAAATTACTGAATCAAGGTGAGCAATCATTGACCGATGCTGAGCTGCTCGCTATTTTTTTAAAAACAGGAATACGCGGAAAAACGGCTCTCGATATCGCAAGAGACTTACTCGCTCATTACGGCAATCTCAAACAAGTGTTAAGCGCGTCTTCACATTCTCTCACGCAAACATTAGGCATAGGCAAAACAAAATACGCAACACTACAAGCCGCACTTGAGTTAGGACGACGTTATGTTGGTGAATCATTTCAAGTCGGCACAGTATTAAATTCCAGTCAAAAAACTCAGCAATTTTTAGCTCAACATTTACGCGAACACACGAATGAAGTCTTTGCTTGTTTATTCATGGATAATCATTTTCGTCTCTTACGATTTGAAAAATTATTTTTTGGAACCGTGAATGAAACTAATATCTATCCCAGAGAAATTGTTAAAAAAAGTTTAATGCATAATGCTGCCAATATTATTCTCGCTCACAATCATCCTTCTGGTCATTCTGAACCGAGTCATGCTGATAAAGAAGTGACAACGCTCATCAAAAATGCACTCGCCCTGATTGATGTTAATGTTGTCGATCATATTATCGTGGGCAATCCAACTAACTTTTCATTTAGAGAAGCGGGGATATTATTGGCGGGTTAATTCGCCAGTTGCTCTCATCCAAACTTTCTGGTATAAGTTTCACCCTTATAATTTGTTACAACATAACTCACATTCAGAATTAAATAGAGAGCAGAATATGGCTAAGAAGTGTCCAGTAACGGGCAAGGGCCCAATGGTAGGGAATAATGTTTCCCATGCAAACAACAAAACCAAACGGCGTTACCTGCCTAACTTACAAGAGAAAAGTTTTTATCTCCCAGAGGAAAAGCGATTTGTACGCTTACGTGTCACCGCCCGCGCCATACGTACCATTGCCAAACGGGGTATAGAAGTTGTACTTCAAGAAATGAACCCCAAACTAAACCAAGGTCAAACACATAAGTCAAACAGGTAACTGATATGCGCGATATTATTAAAATGCTGTCCACCGGTAAAACCAAAGCGGAAAAACCAACTGGAACATTCCGCACCACGACCAAGAACAAAAAGAAAACCACCGAAAAGCTGGAAATGATGCACTACGATCCACGCGCCTACAATCCAGAAACCGGAAAAAGTGGTATGCACGTTTTGTTCAAAGAAACCAAAATTTAACGATTTGCCTATCCTTTATTTTTTATAAATGGATAAATGAATAAGCCTTTTATCGGGAAGATAAAAGGCTTTTTTATTGGGTGGAATTTCGTAGTAAGTGCTCACGAATAGCGACAGCGATAGCAACTTGCTGCTACACAGGTGTGTCATCCCGCGCGTGCTTTTGGCGCGGGACCTAGTGACTTAAGCTTAGCTTGTTAAATGTCGCTGGTTCCCGCGCCAGAAGCCGCGCGGGATGACAACGCATCTGAATATTCGAGCACAATCGTTGTAGTTATAGATAAAACCTTCTTTCTTATCCCGGAACATACATCTTCAAATGCGCAGAAAAACGTCTTAACGTTTCTATGCCCGTAGCCTCTGCTTGCTGACACCATTCCTGCAATGCATCCAGCAATTCTTTCTGAGATGCCGTACTTTTACTCCAAATCTCCTGAAGCTTTACACGGAATTGATAAATCACTCGCAAAGAATGGAAGTTTTCCAAAACGCTAGCTAAACAATGTTTTTGTGAAGCCTGCAGAATAAAATCATCACGCACTAAGGCGATTTTTGAACGTCGCAATAATAAACGACCAGCCTTGCTCGCACGTTTTTTCTCTTCTCGTAAAACAGGCATAACCACTTCGCGACTATAACGCGCCATCACCTGAAATCGATACGTGATAATCGCTTTTAATGTATCAACATCAACCTGCGTTTTGCCTAACAACAAAGTAGGCTTAGGCACAACCCGTTTAGGTTTGGCTAACCCCATGATTTGCAACAACTTAATGACAGCCCAGCCAGTATCTACTTCCCACCATTTGGTTGAAAACTTAGCCGAGGTTGCAAACGCATGATGATTATTATGTAACTCTTCGCCGCCTAGAAAAAATCCTATGGGAATCACATTACGAGAATTATCTTTTACTTCGTAATTACGGTATCCCCAATAATGTCCTATGCCATTAATCACGCCGGCTGCAAAGAAAGGAATCCAGGCCATTTGTAAAGCCCATATTGTTAATCCTATGGTGCCAAACAACGCGAGATTAATGACGAGCATGATACTCACCCCCCATACACTTCTAGGGGTATAAAGATGACGCTCTATCCAATCATCCGGCGTGCCTTCACCGAATCGATCTAGCGTTTCCTGATTTTTAGATTCCATGCGATAGAGTTCCGCCCCTTCTAAAAATACTTTCTTTATTCCTTTCATGACTGGACTATGAGGATCTTCATCTGTCTCTACGCGAGCATGATGTTTACGGTGAATGGCTGCCCACTCTTTGGTCACCATACCTGTCGTTAGCCACAACCAAAACCTGAAAAAATGACTGGCAATGGGATGCATATCTAGCGCTCTATGTGCCTGACAACGATGCAAATATAAAGTAACAGACAGAATGGTTAGCTGAGTTAATGCTAATAAAACAATAACATAGCCCCACCAAGGTAATTGAATCAATCCAAACACGGCTTTTCTCCTCAATAATAATGACGCCATCTTAACACATAGCTACGCAAGCGATAAAAATATGTATCAATCATCACACAAGAATTGACCGCAATATTTATCAGTAAAATGATAAGAAAACCCAAGCGCAAAGAAAGTGAGCGTACCGACATTATCGCCAACGGAAAGAGAGTTAAGAGAAGCATCCGCTTGCCAGCTTTGGTTGATATCATAACTCGCACCTATGCTCACTGTAGGGGCAAGTTTGTGTTTGTAAGTAGTAGCTACTGCAAAATAGGAATTGCTATAAGGCACTGTACTAGGTGGAACAGGCACAGGATGTGCCGGTTTATACGTTGGATTAAACGCACTACCGCTCGTTAAATAAAGCGCAGCTACGCCCAATTTGCCATACAAACTAAAGCTGCTAAGCGGCAATATACCTTTAAATGCAAGATCAAGATCACGCACGCGCTGACTGGTACTACCTACTGTTGGCACACCGCGCGAATCATAACGAATACTAGAATAAAACGTTCCGCCTAATTCAATACCAGCATACATATTAAATTGATTACCAATATAAACACGCGATGCAAACAGAGATGAACGCGGATTTGCAATCGTATAAGTAGGCGGTATCGTACTGTTCGGATTACTGGGCGGAAGATTATTCGCCGGTGCTGGAGACTTCACCACTTTCAAGCTAGGTGAATTATCTGTCGCAGGGCCCATCATTATCCCCATATAAAAACCATTTCCAATGGCATGCGCATTCACGAGAACACTACACGACAACACAAAAATACTTTTTCTCAACCATCCTGTTTGCATATGACTTTCCTTGACTAAAAATAATTAACGCTCTATCACTTGACCACCACAGGCCATATAACACGTATTAAATGATGCAACACATTGACAAGATCTTGAATTCTTTAACGCGCAAATACGTTCACAATATTTAATGGCATGTAAACATTTGCCTATGCAACTTCTATCAGCGGCGGAATGAGGTGGGATATAAGCATAATGCTTGGGCGAAAACGTAGAACAACTGGCTATAAAACAGGTAAAAATGAATAAAAAAATAAGAGAAAAAAGTCTAAACATAATGTCCGCCTGTGAGGATTAGCAAGAAATTCTAACTAAGTCATTACAGATCAGCAATGCATATAAAAGAATATATTTGTTGTTGGTTGTTGGGTTACGCAAAAAACGCTAACCCAACCTACACTCCTATACTTTGATCACCGCCATATCCCAAATAGATCGCCCTTCACGTAGCGCTCTCTTTTCAAACTTGGTCATGATGGGACGACCACTACAACGCTCAGTCATCAAATTGGATAATTGTGTCTCAGCTAAAATCACTTGCTTCATTTCTTTAGCATAATCTTCCCAGTCTGTTGCCAGTTGCAGCGTACCACCTACTTTTAAACGCGAAACAACTAATGCAATAAATTCCGGCTGAATAAGACGACGTTCATGATGCCTGCGCTTTTGCCAAGGATCGGGGAAAAAGATTTGCACGTTATCAAGACTCGCTAATGGTATGCATTGCTCCAATACATCCACGACATCGTTATAATACACGCGCACATTCGTCAGTTGATTTTCTTCTACACCCATCAACAATGCGCCTATTCCAGGCTGATGCGTTTCTACTCCAATAAAATGGCATTCCGGTTTTAGCTTAGCGAGCGCTACTAATGATTGCCCCGAACCAAAACCAATTTCCAATGTCGTATGCAAAGAGCACCCAAACACTTGCTGACTATCCAGGAGACCGTCTTCTATACTCAATCCAAATTGCGGCCATAACTTAACATAAGCACGCTCTTGCGCCGGTGTTCGCCGTCCGCGTGGTACGTAACTTCGTATGCGATGATGATTCATTTTTTTCATATTAATATTTTTTATGTGAAGCCGCTTCTTTCATTAATAATTGATAACTCTTGTAACGTTCCGCGCTAATCTTACCATCCGCCAAAGCCGCTTGGAGAGCACATTCTGGTTCAGCACCGTGCTGACAATCACGAAATTTACAATGACCGAGATAAGGCTGAAACTCGCTAAACCCACGTAATACTTCTTGCGATGTAATAGGCCATAAATTAAATTCACGTACGCCTGGTGAATCAATGAGCCTACCACCATCTGGCAAATGATAAAGACGAGTCGCCGTTGTCGTATGCTTACCACTTCCTTTGGGAGACACCTCACCAACTGGAATCGCATCATACCCACCTAATGCTGAAATGATGGAAGACTTGCCCACGCCCGAAGGCCCGACTAACACAGCCGTCTTCGTTTTAATCTCGCTAGCGAGTGCAGTCAAACCCTCTTGCATATAAATGCTGGAAAGAATGACAGGATACGGAATACGTTGATAAGCCTCTAAACGTCGCAGGGTTTCTTTCTTGAGTGCATCATCTAGCAAATCTGCCTTATTCAATACGATAACCGGTTGAATATTCAATAATTTTGCTGCTACTAAATACCTGTCTACCAAATATTCTGACAATATAGGCGGCGGTGACATGACGATTAACAAGCTATCCACATTCGCCGCTATGGCCTTAGTTTTACCATGATGATCGCCGCGAGCAAGCAGCGAGTGACGCGGCAATATGCTGATAACCGTACCCGTCTCATTCGCTTCAAGCTGCATCATGACCGTATCGCCAACGACTGGCAATGCCTGATTACGACGTAATCGGCATTGAAAGACTTGCCCATCATCCACTTCCACTGCCACACTACTTCCAAAATAGGAAATGACAAGACCGTGCAGACCCTGTGATGATAATTGTTTTTCAGATTTAGACATTTCAGTACAAACAGTTAATAAAGGAGCCCATCATACATGAAAATTTACTTAGTCGGAGGGGCTGTTCGCGATAAATTATTAGGTTTGCCCGTAAAAGAAAGAGACTGGGTAGTAGTAGGCGCAACAGCCGACGACATGTTAAAACAAGGATATCGTCAAGTTGGAAAAGAATTTCCCGTTTTTTTACACCCTAAAACCAGCGAAGAATACGCACTTGCTCGCATGGAACGCAAAGTATTACCCGGATACAAAGGCTTTACGTTTGATACCTCACCGGATGTCACCCTTGAATCGGACCTCATACGACGAGACCTCACCATCAATGCCATGGCGGAAGATGAAAACGGCAAGCTTTTCGATTTCTATCACGGTAAAGCAGACTTAGAACACAAAATATTGCGGCACGTATCACCCGCGTTCAAAGAAGATCCCGTACGTATTTTACGCATAGGCCGCTTACTCGCTCGTTATCATCACCTTGGATTTCATGTGGCCGATGAAACCATGGCCTTAATGCAATCCATGGTAGAGGCCGGTGAAGTCGATGCCTTGGTGGCTGAACGAGTATGGAAGGAATTGGCTAGAGCGCTTGCTGAAAAAAATCCGGAAAAATTTTTTGAAGTGTTGGCAGAATGCGGTGCCCTAGATAAATTATTTAAAGGACTAGACTTAAATGGTGATGCATTCAAAGCCTTACAAGCAGCTACCCGCTTATCAATAAAGCCTGTCGTGAGATTTGCCGCCCTTTTATCACTGTATGATACAAACCAAACACTTGCTATTGCCAATGTAAATCATATTTGTGATCGCTATCGCGCACCCAATGAGTACCGAGAATTGGCTATCTTAACCATCAAACATTATTCGACAGCGCATCATGCAGAAACACTGTCTGCACCTGCCATCGTACATTTTCTTTATACCATTGATATTTTTAGACGCGAACATCGCTTTCAACATTTCATGCTTGCTGCAAAAGCCATTGCGCAAACAGTAAATGTATCCTTCAATCCAGATTTTTTAAAAGCCTGTGCACAAGCTGCTAAAGCCGTTGACATACGACAATTAATGACTGAAGGCTATAAAGGTGAAGCGCTAGCGATCAAACTACGAGAAAAACGCGTGGAAAAAATATCGGTGCTGCTTAATGATTCCTAGAGTGGGTCGTCGTTCCGCGGCTTGTCCGCGGGATCCAAGCCTAGATCCCGCGGACAAGCCGCGGGACGACGACCCACCGGTTAATTAATGACACACTCTAATTTGCTTTTAACAATGCAAAGTATATTATTCCCTATCACATCATCAAAGAAACTAAGGAGTTACACCATGAAACGCTTTACCAAGATTGCGCTTGCCGCAAGCATCATGACCATGACCGCATCTTCTTTTGCGGCTAACACTACAAGCTCCGACATAAGTCCTGCTGAAAGAGCAAAGATTGAAACGGTTGTACATGAATACCTGATCAAAAATCCACAAGTATTAGTCGAAGTCATGCAAATTCTACAACGCAAACAAGTGGATCAAGCTGAGCAAACCGTGAAGCAAACTCAGCAAATCGCTGCTTCTTTTGCAAATGCATTATTCCATCAAACCAATGATCCTATCGTTGGCAATCCAAACGGCAAAGTGACTGTCGTTGAATTCTTCGATTACCAATGCCCACATTGCGTAGAAATGGCACCTATCATGGGCGCTATCATTAAAGCAAATCCCGACGTGAAAGTGGTTTATAAAGAATTCCCCATCAGAGGACCCTTATCTGAATTCGCAGCACGTGCAGCCCTTGCTGCAAATATGCAAGGCAAATACGATGCATTTAGTCATGCTTTATTAAACTCAAACGCACCATTAACCGAAGACAGCATTATGGCTATGGCAAAGGCATCTGGTCTTGATGTTGATAAGCTGAAAAAAGACATGGATAGCCCAGCTGTCAAAAAACAATTGAAAGACAATATAAAGCTGGCTCAAGATTTAAAATTATTTGGAACACCCGCTTTATTTGTCGGTAAGACTAGCGCCATCGGAAAAGATCCGATTAGCTATCTTCCAGGACGCATGGAGCAAAACCAATTACAAGATTCCATCAACAAAGTAAAATAAGGACGTTCAAAAAGGGCATCAATAAGATGCCCTTTTTCATTCACTAAGGAGTAGGAAAAAATGTTAATGAGAAATATTAAATTTATATTATTCACCTTCTGTCTTGCTTTCTCACTCACCACTCACGCAGCCTCCATACTGGATTCACTCTTTCATCAATCAAGCGATCCCGTTGCTGGCAACCCTAAAGGCAAATTAACGATAGTCGAATTTTTTGATTACCAATGTGCGCATTGCATCAATATGGCTTCTATTATTCAAACTATCATCAAACAAAATCCTGATGTGCGTATCGTCTTTAAAGAATATCCTATACGCGGACCCATGTCGGAACTTGCTTCTCGCGCAGCCCTTGCTGCGAATATGCAGGGAAAATATTACACTTTACATCATGCATTGCTGACTACAGACAAAGACATCAATGAAAAAAATATTCTCGTAATTGCAAAAGCGAATGGTCTTGATGCAGCTAAATTGAAAAAAGACATGAATAGCAAAACTGTTAAAGACATGATTCAAGTAAATCTTGCTCTCGCAAAAGAACTAGGCATAGCAGGAACACCAGCGTTTTTCATTGGTAAAACCAATGCACAAAAAACAGAAGACGTTAATTTTGTGTTAGGTGAAATGACTCAAGCAGAAGTAAAAGAAGCGTTGAAAAAGTCGGGTTCTTAGTTGTAGGGACGTTGTTGCACGGTAGGACGTCGTTGCGAGGAGCGCTTTTTGCGACGAAGCAATCTATCCATGATTATAAGATGGAGCAATTTAATCGTATGGATGGATTGCTTCGTCGCAAAAAGCGCTCCTCGCAACGACGTCCCACCGTGCAACGACCTTTCAAATTAGGAAAACTTTATGCTGCTCAAAAAAATCCTCCCACTCCTCTTACTCATCACATCCCTCTCAGCAAATGCCAGCGACACATTTTTTATTATCGCTCCACACTGTCTCATCAAACATATTCCTGCTCATACTGATTACCAAATACTTTCAACCACGCCATCGCTCGCATTCATCAAAACCTCTAACCTACAACCTTTCATTGAAGCCAAACAGTTACGCACAAAAAAACCCTGCGGGGGATTCATGAATGTGACGGATAGTGCATTTTTGAAAAAAACGAATACCGCTCTTTCATCATTGAAAACAACTCCACATTACTCTATTCGCTATTCTGCTTACGTGAATCCATTACTCAATCAAATTCATGCAGAAGACATATGGGCGGACTTAACCGCTTTCTCTGACACACATCAATTTAAAGATCGTTATGCGAATTCCAGCACGGGTGTGAAAGCGGCTTTATGGTTACAACATAAAATCCTGACTATCGCAGACGAAAATCATCGCGATGATGTGACAGTTTATACCGTGGCAACGGGTCGATATAAACAACCGTCTGTAGTCGTAAAAATAGGTGATTCCAATTTGCCTGGCATAGTCATAGGCGCACACATGGATACACTACAACATAGTTTCTTTGGCAGCGTTAAACCTGGTGCAGACGATGATGGTTCCGGTTCCATGACCGTCATGGGTATAGCAAGAACATTACTTGCAAGCGGCATGCACTTCAAAAAACCGATTTATATTATTTGGTATGCTGCAGAAGAATTGGGTTTGGTTGGTTCGAATTATGTAGCTCATCATTTTGCAAATAATAAAATACCGGTTGAGGCAGTACTTCAATTTGACATGACGGGTTATGCTTATAAAAACGATACTACACTCTGGCTGATTTCCGATTACGTCAGTCCTGAATTAAACACTTACCTTGCAACACTCATACATACTTATGTTAAAAAACCAGTCAATATGACCGAATGTGGCTACGCCTGCAGTGATCATGCTTCATGGATGGAAATGGGAATACCGTCTGCCTTCCCTTTTGAAGCCGCTTTTGGTCATGATAACCCTGAAATTCATACCTCGCATGACACGATTGGTCTGCTTTCTTTAAGCCATATAACGGATTTTACTAAGTTAGGGGTGGCTTTTGCAGTGGAACTAGGCGAGCCTTTATAGGCAGTGTAGAATATCCTGCTTCAATGCTATAGAGACGTTTAATATGTTGCACACGCTTTCAACAAACCAATGGAAGGAACATTTCCCAGATTCAGAACAACAACAAGCCATCAAATCACTGGAAGATGGACGTATTATTTATTTTCCTGAATTAGCTTTTACATTAAGCCAGGAAGAACAACAATTTCTCTCTCCTGATTTCAACGACCCTCATACAAAAAACATTAGCTATCATGCTAAAACCAATAAATTATGGGGAGTACAACATGTATCAGACCAACAACATCAACAATTAAAAAAATTACTCTCACGTTTTTCAGAGCATGCGTTTTCTTTAATCAAAGGCATATTACCTCATTACGCCATGCAACTAATGATAGCAAGAACCAGTTATCGCCCCGTACAAATTACCGGACGAATCACTTCTTATCGCAAAGATGATAAACGTTTGCATATCGATGCTTTTCCATCTGCACCCAATCAAGGCAAACGCATTTTACGTGTATTCTGCAACATCAACCCTCACGGTGAAGATCGTGTTTGGAGAGTAGGCGAACCTTTTGATAAAGTTGCAAACCAATTTATTCCACGCATACGAAAACCCATTCCGGGCAGTGCAACACTATTGCGCTTGCTCAAAATTACCAAAAGTTATCGCACGCTATACGATCATTACATGTTACAAATGCACAATCTCATGAAAGCCGATGAAGCCTACCAAGCGAATGCTGATCAGCAAGAAATTCGCTTTAAACCGGGAAGCACGTGGATAGTCCAAACCGATGATGTATCACACGCAGCCATGCAAGGACAGTATTTGTTAGAGCAAACGTTTTATTTGCCGGTAAAAGCTATGCAAAATGAAGATAAGTCACCATTGCGCATATTAGAGAAAATACTAAATCAGCCACTCGCTTAAAAAACTTAAACCCTAGTCGATACCAATCGATTCGGTTTAACGCGACCATCGGACATCACTTCACCCATGCCAAGAAACCTTGCATCTTCTGACATTAAGCGAACAAACGTTGAGTCTAATGGAAAGGGAGAACGAACAGCTTGACCCATTCGTAAATAAAACGCAGCAGAAGTGGATAATTGCACGGCAGGGAATTTTTTTACGGCCGTTTCTACTGGCAATAAACAAGCATCTAACCCTGAGAGACCTTCACTCTCTGCTATCGCTTCCAAAGTTGAAAGGCTAGTCATAGAGAAACCGTCATAAGGCATCACTCTATCTCTACGTAAGGCTTTGACATGAGCACCACAACCTAGCATACGACCTATATCTTCCACTAACGTGCGAACATACGTACCTTTGCTGCAATGCACACTAAAACTCAAGGTATCAGTCGCAAGCTCATCTAGCGTCAGTGAAAATATGTTTATTTTACGCGCTTGCCTCTCTATCTCTATTCCAGATCTTGCAAGCTTGTATAGCGGCTTACCATTCACTTTAATCGCAGAAAACATAGGAGGTATTTGCTCTATTTCACCGAGAAAAGAAGTCATGACTTCTTTAACACGTGCGAGAGTCACATCAACGATAGGCAAGGTTTCTATTATTTCACCTTCAATATCACCGGTATTAGTACGTGCACCTAATTGAGCGACCACTTGATACGACTTATCGGAATCCAGTAAAAATTGTGAAAATTTTGTCGCTTCGCCAAAACAAATAGGCAACATTCCAGTCGCTATAGGATCAAGACTTCCCGTGTGCCCTGCTTTTTTGGCAGAAAACAAACGCTTAACCCGCTGCAACGCACCGTTAGAAGTTATACCAGGTGGCTTATCCAATAAAAGAATACCGTTAACGAGGCGACGCATGATGGGGTTATCCTGAGTTATTTTTCTATTTTCTTCACCGCTGAATCGATCAACATTGACATTCTAAATCCGTAAGCAGTCGATTCATCGTAAACAAATTTTAATTCGGGAACGATACGCAATTTCACTTCACGCGCCAGTTGATAACGTAATGATTTAGCAGCTTTATTCAACGCAAAAATCGTTTGCTTGATCGCTTCAGCATCATCTTGTAACACGGTGACAAAGACTTTTGCATAAGAAAGATCACGACTAATCGTCACACTCGTAATCGTCACCAAGCGAAATCTATCATCTGCCATATCAGCATGCACTAACTGCGCCAATGTTTTTTGAAGCAAGTCTGCTACACGCTCTGTACGATCAAAGCCACGCTTTTTATGCGCCATTAAATTTCTCGTCTCACTTCAATTTTTTCAAACACTTCTATCTGATCACCCGCTTTAATATCGTTATAATTTTTAACCGCAATACCACATTCCATACCGTTACGCACTTCAGCAACATCGTCTTTAAACCGACGCAATGATTCCAGTGAGCCTTCAAATATCACCACATTGTCACGCAATACGCGAATCGGATAATTACGTTTGATCACACCTTCTGTCACCATGCAACCTGCGACCGCACCTGTTTTTGAAGAACGAAATACATCACGTACTTGCGCAAGACCCATTATTTTTTCATGAATCTCCGGTGCTAATGCGCCACTAATCGCTTTTTTCACCAAGTTAATCACATCATAAATAATATTATGGTAATGCACGTCAACACCATTCACTTCCATTAATTTACGTGCATCTGCATTCGCACGCACATTAAATGCAATGACCATCGCTTTGGATGCAATCGCAAGATTCACATCACTTTCATTAATGCCGCCAATACCACTTGATAAAATATTAACTTTTACTTCCGAACCCGATAAATCGTTCAACGTTTGTTTTAAAGCTTCTACCGATCCAAGCACGTCAGCTTTTAATACGATATTCAAGGTTGTCGTTACTGTTTTCTCATCTTCAATACGTTGTAATAAATCTTCCATTTTGGGAGCGTGTCTTACTAACTTACTTTCTCTTACCTTATTCTGACGGAACATGGCAACTTCTCGTGCACGTCTTTCATCCGCCACCACAATAAAATCATCGCCTGCTTGCGGAACAGCCGAAAGACCTAATACTTCAGCCGGAATGGAAGGACCTGCACTTTCAATGGATTTTCCATGCTCATCAAACAACGCTCGAATACGACCAAATTCAACACCGGCCAAAATAATGTCGCCTTTAGAAAGCGTACCTTGTTGCACAAGCACACTCATGACGGCACCACGTCCACGATCAACACGTGATTCAATCACCACACCTCTAGCTGGACAATCGGTGACCGCTTTCAATTCCAATACTTCTGCTTGTACCAGCAAAGAATCTAAAAGATTATCTACACCCATACCTGTTTTTGCAGATATCGGTACAAACATGGCATCACCGCCCCATTCTTCAGGAACTAATTCATGTTTGACCAATTCATGTTTCACGCGGTCAGGATCTATCCCCTGCTTATCCATCTTATTCACAGCAACAACGATAGGTACACCTGCTGCTTTTGCATGCTGAATCGCTTCAACGGTTTGTGGCATAACGCCATCATCTGCAGCAACCACTAAAATGACAATGTCTGTGAGCTTAGCGCCACGTGCACGCATGGCTGTAAATGCAGCATGGCCTGGCGTATCTAAAAAAGTAATCGTCCCTTTTTGTGTTTGAACATGATAAGCACCAATATGTTGCGTAATACCACCTGCTTCTGATGCTGCCACTTTTGTCGTGCGAATATAATCAAGCAATGTTGTCTTACCATGATCTACGTGACCCATAATGGTGATAACCGGTGGACGTGGCTTGCCTTCACCTTGAATCTCAACGGATTTTGCTAAAGCTTCTTCAATGGCATCAGAACTCACAGCCTTAGCTTTATGACCCATTTCTTCAACCACTAAAATCGCTGTCACCTGATCTAATACTTGATTAATCGTGGCAATCATGCCCATTTTCATCATGACTTTAATAATTTCACCGGCTTTCACAGACATACGCTGTGCAAGCTCGTTTAACTGTATGGTTTCAGGAACATCCACTTCACGAATAACCGGTGTCGTTGGCTTGGTAAACGCTTGTACTTTTACCTTACCTTGCGAACCGGAACGAAACTTTCCAGATTTCCTAAATGAACTATCCAGGCCATCATCATCGGCAGCCTTGAAAACACGGCTTAAATCAGCACCTCTTGCCAACAATGACTGGAAGTTTTTATCGGTATCACGAGAGGTATCACGAACTTTTTTCTTCTTTTTATTTTTATCAGCTTCGCCTTCATCTTCATCCATCACACGATGTTTTTCTTTGCGTTTAACAGCTGATTTTGATTTATCATCTGACGTTTCTGTGACAACGGGAGCAACCGGTACTTCTTCTGCATAAGTAACAGCTGCATCAGCAGAAGACGCAGGAACAGGTTCTACATCGAGTGTTGCATCTGTTTGCGCTTCTAACATGGGTTCAACAGACGTTAATACAGTATTGTCATGCAATTCGGTTTGACCAGAAACATCTGTTGCAGCCTGTTCTTCTTCACTTCTACCTTTTGCATCATCGTCAGTCGTAGAACGTTTGACATACGTACGCTTTTTACGAACTTGAATACTAACCACTTTACCCGCGCCATGAGAGCCACCCAGTTTAATTTCACTGGTTTTAGCACGACGTAATACAATTTTATCCGGTGCTGCATCTTGTTTTACACCATGATGCTGCTGAAGATATTGAAGCAATCGCTGCTTTTCATCTTCGCTTACTAAATCATCAACACTGATAACACTATTAATGCCTGCATCTGCAAATTGACTCAGGAGACGATCCGGCGGAACACCGATATCATCAGAAAATTGCTTGAATGGTACACCATCTTTTTCTGCCGTATGCGCTACTTTTTTTACCACGCGAACTTGCCTCCAGAACCTAATGGCTCTTAAACATCATCAAACCATATTTTACGAGCTGTCATAATCAACTTAGCCGCACTTTCTTCATTAAACTCGCCAAACTCCAGTAAATCATCTACCGATTGCTCTGCCAAATCTTCTCTGGTCACAACACCATGATTGGCGAGAATATAAGCGGTGTGCTTATCCATGCCTTCCATTTCCAGTAAATCTTTAGCAGGTTCAACTTCTAATGCTTGCTCATCCGCAATAGCTTTAGTTAATAAAGCGGCTTTAGCACGCTCACGCAAAGCATTTACTAACGCTTGATCAAAGCCATCAATTTCCAATAACTCTTGCACTGGCACGTAAGCAATCTCTTCTAAAGAAGAAAAACCTTCATTTGCCAATACTTCTGCAATATCTTCATCAATGCCTAATTTTTCCTGGAAAAGTTTAAATACCTTTTCTCCTTCAGCGTTTGATTTAGCTTGTGCTTCTTCTTCTGTCATTACATTCAATGTCCAGCCGCTCAACTCACTGGCCAATTTAACATTTTGGCCATGCCTGCCAATCGCTTGAGATAATTGGTCAGCTTTCACTGCAAGATCCATAGTGTGTGTATCTTCATCAACAACAATGGAGGCAACTTCTGCAGGTGCCATTGCATTAATGACTAACTGAGCTGGATTATCATCCCAGAGCACAATATCAATACGCTCACCGCCTAATTCACTGGAAACCGCTTGTACACGTGAACCACGCATACCAACGCAGGCGCCGACTGGATCAATACGACCATCGTTTGTTTTGACTGCAATCTTAGCACGCGAACCAGGATCACGAGCAGCAGCTTTCACATCAATTAATTCTTCACCAATTTCTGGCACTTCAATTTTAAATAATTCGACTAGCATCTGTGGATGAGTGCGGCTAATCATGATTTGCGGGCTCTTGCCGCTATCGCTGTGAATATCATAAAGATAAGAGCGAACCCTATCCCCTATACGAACGGCTTCATGCGGTATCATTTCAGTGCGAGGCAATACTGCTTCAGCATTACTACCTAAATCCATCACGATAAAATCACGGGTAACTCTTTTGACAGTACCCATAATCAATTGACCTAATCTTTCCTTATACGCATTCACAATCTGCGCACGCTCTGCTTCCAATACTTTCTGGATAATGACTTGTTTCGCTTTTTGCGCAGCAATACGTCCAAACTCAACGTTTTCCATCTCTAATAAGATATATTCAGCCACATGAATGCGAGGATTTTGTTTTTTAGCTTCACTTAAGGTTATGGTCGTCAAGCCACTATGAGCTTCACCGTCTTCATCATTTTCTAGAGCATCATCGTCTATCACTAACCAACGACGAGCAGTAGAATAATCCCCTGTCTTACGATTAATCTCAACTTTTACGTCAATCTCTTCATCAGCCTTTTTCTTCGTCGCCGTTTCGAGAGCAGCTTCAATCGCTTGAAAAATAACTTCTCTATCCACACCTTTTTCGTTGGATACAGCTTCAACTACCAATAAGATTTCTTTGTTCATGGCGCGACCCCATACATCATCCAACATTAAAACCGGATATCACCGACCAAATTCCCCTTTTCAATCGCTGAAAAGGTCAACTTCACTTCTTCTTTCCCACCTTCTACCTCAACCAAGAGGTAAATATCTTCACCCTCTACTCGCTGCAAAACACCGTTAAATTGTCTACGCTGATTTAAAGGAGCAAGCAGTCGTATTTTAACCGGTTTGCCCATCACTTTACGATAATGCTCTATCTCAAATAACGGCCTGTTAATACCCGGCGATGATACCTCCAGGGAATACCTATCCTGAAATACATCTTCTACATCTAACATGGCACTGACTTGATGACTAACCTTTGAACAATCATCAATCGTGACGCCGCTTACACTGTCGATGTATACACAAAAAACAGTATGTCGGCCCTGCTGTGTGATTTCACAGCCCACCAACTCGTAACCCATAGAACCAATCAGCATGGCTAACCGTTCATATAATACGGAACCAATTTTTCTCATGAATACAAAAACCACCTGCCTATAAACAAAAAACCCCATAAGGGGTTTTCTGTTTTTGTCACTGAATTCGGTAGCGGGGGCAGGATTTGAACCTACGACCTTCGGGTTATGAGCCCGACGAGCTACCAGACTGCTCCACCCCGCAGCAACGGTCGTTATTCTATTCAAGTTTTACTAATCCAGCAAGCTAATATCGTCATTACGATTATTAATTATTTAGTAGGCTGCCAACTATGAGCAAGGGCACAGCATTTTATCCATGCTTGCCCACCGCCGGAAGACACAACCAAAGGTCCGGCAAAACCAAGCTGCTGCTGCCAATAAATCATTACAGGCCTCTCCTCTGGACACTGCAATTTCATATTTGTCCCGCCATTCCCCGCCCAAATAATGTAAGGACTAGAGGGAAGATAATCAGTGCAATCACTCATATCTACATTGGCCTGATAACTTTGCCTAGCACCAACATTAGGCAGCACCTGAGGGTGAGTCGATCCTGTTGCATACGCTGTAACTGCAAACAACATCAGCGCGATTGCGTTAGATATATATATGATTTTATTGGAAATAAATATGTTCATGCTCACCTCGTTGTGTTATCTCTAACAATTATAGGCTATATATTATCATCACTTTCTTTTCATAATCTTAAGAAACCTCTATACTTTCATGCAAATTACACCATTTTTAGCAAAGAAATGAACATGGCCATCTTAACCATTACCAATGAAGAAAACATTATCGACCTGCTTACTATGCTTGATACATCTGATATAGATTTTGAACCCACTAAACTGGACATTAAATTACTAAACCCCTGGGAACCGGAACCGTCCACCACCTAATCTGGATTCTCTAAACTCAACACGCCAGAACTATAATCATACGCAAATAATTCCGCATATCGACCCCATTCAATGACCGTGCGGAGCACTCTTTCCGCTTCTTCTTCAGATAGATAATCTTCAAGTAAGGATAGAAAATGCTCTTCTAGCGCACGGTGCCTAGGATGGCGTATCAATTGATCATTAATATACCGTGCTAATGGAACGTATTTTTTAAGATGAATAGAAAATATTTTTTTACGATCAAGAATATCCGCATCAACAAATTTCTCGCCTTCTTCCGTAATCGTGATATCACCTTTGGATACTTTTGCAAAACGCAAAATCTCTAGCAATTCCGTCAAGGGAAATAAATCATCAATATCCAGTGTTAAGGTATCAGCTACATCCGGCAAATCCATGGTGCCTTGATGTTCGGGTGAATAAAGCAATTCCAGCAAACCAGTCACTTCAGCCACACTCGCTTCCGGCAAACGATAGCCAATATCAATGATATGATTGCCATCTTCCTGCATTCTTGCTTGCTGCAACTGAGTGGTCATCAAGGTATAAACACGGTCTACCTGATTACGAAAACGCGGATCAAGATCGCTACGCGGAAACGGTAAAGTTACTTTTAAATCAGAACGAATCAAACCAGGGTTACTATTAAACACAATGACGCGATCGGCTATCATCATGGCTTCTTCAATACTATGTGTTACAAAAACAATGGCGTTCAAACCGGTTTTTTTGCTTTGCCACAAATCCATCAAATCACTTTTCAAGTTATCGGCTGTTAACACATCTAGCGCAGAAAAAGGTTCATCCATGAGTAAGACATCTGGATTGACCACTAACGCACGCGCAAATCCTACGCGTTGACGCATACCACCTGATAACTCTTTAGGTAAAGCTGACTCAAAACCATCAAGGCCTATCATATCTATCGCTTTAATCGCGCGTTCACGACGCTCATCTCTATCCACACCTAAAGCTTCTAAACCTAATTCCACATTTTGTAATACCGTTAACCACGGTAGTAATGCGAACGTTTGAAATACCATAGAAATACCGCGCGCAGGTCTTATCACAGATTGTCCACGGTAATGAATTTCACCACTGCTTGCTTGAATTAAACCTGCAATGATACGTAATAAAGTTGATTTACCTGAACCCGATTTACCCAATATCGCAATAATCTCACCTTCATATATTTTGAGATTGATATCTTGTAAAACCAATAATTCCTGCCTATCACCTTTTTTAAAGGATTTTTCTACACCAATGATTTCAATAATGGGTTCTAACATATGCGCTACCCCAATAAAAAACGATCGACAGCATAAGCGTATAATGGCCGCCATACTAATCGATTAAAAATAAGAACCAGCAAACACATCATGCCTATGCCTAATGCAATGCGTGGAAAATTACCTGCTGCTGTATATTCAGTAATATAAGCGCCCAATCCCGTTGCAACCAAGGTTTGATTACCCCAGCTTGCTACTTCTGCCACTATACTGGCATTCCACGCACCACCTGCTGCAGTAATCGCACCCGTAATATAAAACGGAAAAATAACCGGCAATAATAATCGTTGCCAGCGCAGCCATCCAACAACACCCAAATTATCTGCCACTTGAATCAAGTCTTTGGGTAAAGACGATGCACCTGCAATCACATTAAATAAAATGTACCATTGCGAACCTAAAATCATGAGGGGCGTCAGCCAGATATTGGGATTTAAATGATACGTAACGATAAAGACAACAATAAAAGGGTATAAAAGATTAGCTGGAAAAGCTGCTAAAATTTGCGCGATAGGTTGTGCTAACTGCGCGGCACGCGGTCGTAATCCAATAAAAATACCGACTGGCACCCAAAATAATGAGCAAAGAATAATGAGGATTAACACACGAAATGCTGTGATAAGACCTAAGAAAAAAACATGTGCGACTTCAGGTAACGAAATATTATGCACAATGTAAATCACGAGAAAAACAAATGCGAGAACACCTATCATTAACGTCAACACGTTATACCATAAATCAATTTTCTTCTCTTTATTCAATGTATGTGAATGCGATATGAGTGACGAATTAACACGACGAAACAATTTAATATTGACGAATCGATCAAACCATTGCGCTATCTTCGCTCCCATGCTGCGCACTATACGTGTGCGACGAAAGAGATTAATCACCCATGACTCAGGCGCATGCTCACTTTCAGTTGCTTGATGTTCTGCTTTAAATCGTTCTGACCATGCCACTAATGGTCTAAACAATAATTGATCGTAAATTAAAATCACAATTAACATCGCAAGTATGGCGTAAGTAATCGCACGCAAATCTGCAGCAAGAATGGCAACTGAAATATACGAGCCTATACCTGGCAATAAAATTTTTTGATTGGAAACCGTAATCGCCTCAGTTGCTACCACAAAAAACCAACCGGCTGACATGGATGCCATGGTATTCCATAACAAACTTGGCATGGAATAAGGAACATCAATACGCCAAAAACGCTGCCAAGCAGATAAATGAAATAATCTTGCTGCTTCCTGCACTTCTGATGGCACTGCTTTCACCGTTTGATAAAAACCTAGCGCCATATTCCATGCTTGTGATGTAAAAATAACAAAAATAGCCGCACATTCTGGCCCCAATAAACTACCGGGAAAAAGTGCGATAAAACCCGCAACGGTCACCGATAAAAATCCAAGAATAGGAACAGATTGCAAAACATCTATCACGGGAATAATAATTTTTTCAGCGCGGGCACTTTTAGCCGCCCAAGTTGCAAACGTAAATGTAAATACTAGTGAAACACATAAAGCAATCAACATTCTCACAACCGTGCGTGCTGCATAAAATGGTAGATGAGAAGGTGATAAAGAAATCGGTATCACTTGACCTAAATGATAAGGCGTAGACATTTGTTTTGCGGTAAACGCAAAAAACGTAATCACCGAGAGCACAAATAACAACGCTAACATATCCCAGTAATTCGGATACATTCTTGCTTTATACGCTGTCAAAAACGTTGTGCGAAGAAAACTCATGAACGCCCGCCGTCAATATTTAAAACCTGCCCACTCACATAAGTCGCATCCCGAATAAAAAATAATACGGCGCTTGCGATATCATGCGGCTCGCCATGCCGCTTTAAAGCAGTACGCTCTATTACTTTATTTTTTTCAACCACTGACATGACGTTTTCACCTTCTGGCCACATCACAGCACCGGGCGCTACTGCATTCACACGAACAGAAGGACCCCATTCTTTTGCCAATGCCCGCGTCATCATCAATAATCCACTTTTTGAAATACAATAAACAGCATAATCTCTTAATGAACGCTCTGCATGAACATCTGTAATATTCACTATACAACCTTGCACGAGAGAGAGTGCTGGTGCTGCCGCTTCTGCAAGAAAAAATGGCGATTTAAGATTGCTATTCATTAAATCATCCCAAGCAGCATCTTCTACCTCGCCTATTTTCGTTCTATAAAAACGCGAGGCATTATTGACCAGGGCATCTAATCGACCCCAAACCGCCATCGCTTTCTCTATCAATATTTTTTCACTGCCTTTTTCACCTAAGAGAGCAGGAATAGCGATTGCGGAATGAGCTCGCTGATGATTTAATTGCTCGCATAAACGATGAGCGTCCTCTTGGGAGGAATGATAATGCACTATAATATTCATTCCAGCATCATGTAATGTACGCGATATTTCAGCACCAATGCGTCTTGCTGCTCCGGTCACTAAGGCTACTTTTGCGGATGGTGCGTTTTGCGCCATAAATCTAACTCCTAAATATGATGTTTTAGGTTTTTTTAAGAGCGGTAGCTGGTAATTTGTTTTGACAATGGCTCGTCGGCCGTAGGCCTTGCGCTTTATTTGTCAAAACAAATTACCAGCTACCGCTCTTAAAAAAACCTAAAACAGGATTATATATTGTTATGATAAGCGATCACATTCGGCATATCATGCTGAAAACAAATAATATTATTTCCTTCGCCACCTTCATGGAACTGGCCCTCTATCATCCCAAGTGGGGTTATTACTGTAGAGACACGTTTGATATCGGCAAACACGGTGATTTTACTACCGCACCTCACCTCTCGCCTCTTTTTGCAAAATGCTTGGCAAAGCAAATCCAGCAAATTATTCAAACTCTCAACATATCTACTGTACTGGAACTCGGTGCAGGCACAGGAAAACTCGCAGGCGATTTATTAACAGAGCTTAATACGCTAGGATGCTTGCCAGATCAATATTATATTTATGAAATCAGTAAAGGGTTACAAAAGAAACAACAAGAATATCTACTCTCTACTTATCCACATTTTTTTCCGCGCATTATTTGGCTAGACACCTTACCACAAAACTTTACCGGTACTATCATTGCGAATGAAGTATTAGACGCTCTACCCGTAAACTGCTTTCAAATAAAAAATGATATAGCACTTGAACGATGCGTGACCCTTAAAGACCATGAATTTTCCTGGCAATTATGTGAACCATCAACACCCGAAGCGCATCGCTTACAAACCGTATATTCACTGCCTAATGACTATCAATTTGAAATCAATCTCAACCTACAACCTTTCATTGAATCACTAGGGCGCTCACTGAAAAAAGGTATGATTTTATTTTCAGATTATGGTTATGGGCAAAAAGAATATTATCACCCTGAACGAAAACAAGGCACTTTATGCTGTTTTTATCAACATAAACAACAGGCTAACCCGTTGGCTTTACCCGGATTACAAGACATAACAGCACATGTTGACTTCACTAGACTCATAGACCATGCCATCGACAATGGTTTTAATCTGGCCGGTTATACCTCACAAACGGCTTTTTTACTCGCCACTGGTTTAACAGAACAAGTGGCTATTGCTGAAAAAAATCTCTCGCCTAAGGAGGCATTTCAACTCCATCATGCCGTTAAATTATTGACTCTTCCCACTGAAATGGGTGAGCGCATTAAATTCATGGCCTTAAGCAAAAATATTGAAATGAACTTAATAGGATTTAGTCTGCAAGATAGAAGACGTGAACTGTAAAACAAAATACTGTATCATCGCCGCTCACAATAAAGAGGATAAAAACGTGGTACGCGTCGCTCATCTTGAAATACACAAAGAAGAATTTTCATTTTCAGCCGGTCATTTCACTATTTTTTCAAAGACAGAGCGAGAACAACTGCACGGACATAATTATTACGTCAGCATCGCCTTTAAATTTGCGATTAAAGACAATGGCTTATCATTCGATTATCGTGATTATAAAAAGAAAATACAGGCTTTATGCGAACAACTGGATAGATATTTACTGTTACCCGCTCATTCAGAATACCTCAAACTGGAAGAAGACGGCGATTACTGGATAGCCCATTTCAATCATAAAAAACTTCCGTTTCTCAAAGAAGATGTCGTGATCTTACCGTTAACCAATATCACCATTGAAGAACTCTCTTATTGGTTTTTACAGAAAATACTGGAAGAAAAAAGCATTGAAGGTGATGGCATTTCAGGCATCACCGTTAAAGTATGGAATGGCCCCGGACAATCTGGCGGTGCAAGTTGGGGTGAAATATAAAATCTCACTTAATTTTTATTGATAAACGTTAATGCTTCCTCGAACATCTCCGCACCTACCACATACTGGCCTTCAAACGGCTTATCTAAACTGATTAATAAAAATATAATGGATGACGTCATCAATACAGCTGCAATCACAACAAAAATATGCAATCCAAAATTAATGCCGAATAAATAACTAACGATGAGCGTTAATGTCGTTCCCAACAAAATAACTATCCAGACTTCAATATTCAAAGACATATAACTCAACTGTATGCGCTCTTGCCTAGCATCGTAAATATCCCTGACGACCACTAATATGTCACCGACTACCTGTGACTCAAAAGCATTGTTCACTTTGGTAATATTTAATTTATCTACGATATCTTGAAGAATAGAATCGCCTTTATCTGGTACCTGCATACCTTTGTTCATTAAAGGCCATTCCACTTCAATCACTTCTGTAAGATAGCGATTGACATCTGATTTCATTTGCTCGCGCAAAGGCGAAGGAAGCACACGGCTTTCACGATAAAGATTAGAAATAGCGCTTACTTCATGCTGCACCGCATTACTGGCAAAATTAATATTGTTGATAAGATAAACCGTCGCAAAACCAGCAAGCACGCCATAAATCACAACGACGACTGCACTAATACAACCAATAACCGCATTCTCTTGATAGCGCAAAGGCAGCGGTACAAATACTCTTATAATGAATAATGCAGCAATGGATATAAGCCCAAAAAAACAACTCACTATCATAAACAAATTAAAATCACCGGTTTGATAGAGATATTCAATCATGTGCGCTCCTTGCGTCTTTACTAATTCTTGCAATTATGACTTAAGATGGCATAATCGCAAATCAAAATTTGCAACCATTATTAATATAATACTAAGGCAAAATAATGAATAATAGAAAATATAATAACGATTACATAACACCGTCATTTAAACCGTATCTCATCAGCATCCCTAACTACAAAAAAATAAAATCCATACATGAATTATTACAACATGTTTTTTCAGCTGAAGAAATAACAAATGATACTGCAAATACTGATATTCCTTTTTTACATCAAGAAGTGAATGAAACTTTTTTATTACAGCTTGCTTATGGCATTCAAAGCATAGACTCATACGACCCCGGCATAACACCCGGCGAAGTCATGTTTACTCTTCAGGAATTAATGTATAACTATCCTCTGCGCAATCATGCTTGCCTCTACTTCTTGCATCATTATCTCATCGTCACAGAATTACATGGCCCTAAAAAAATAGATATACACTCACAAAGAGCGATAGAATGGCTCACGCCCAGAAATTCTGAATACCCGTCTTCTTTTTGCTTATCAAAAGAATCTGAATCTTGTCCTATGCTTAAAAAAAATAATCAAATTGATGCCATGGTAAATGACATCAATCTTTTGCATATTAATAATTTCATGCATTTATATAATAATTTTATTCAATTGGGAAAACCCATTCCAGACAACAATACGATTGTTTTTTCTTTTAATCAGCTGCTTAATCTTATCTCAGAAGATATTGCTTACTTCAAAGAAAATAGCAAATCATTAAAGATAGTCTTAAAAATGTATCTCGCTGTCGCAAAAAAATTATTAGCAGGACCAATAAAAAATTTAGAAGGCACTGCCATTATTGCTTATGCATTAGAACGCAATATGGATTTGATTGAAAAAACAAAAGACTGCGAACCACTCAAAAATGAAATTATAAAATTGTGCAATACTTTTAGCATGACAAACAACTTTAATCACTTACGCAATGAAATGCTATCACCTAACTGCATTCCATTATTTATGATAATCAATAAAGACCTTACTTTTTGCAAAGAAAATATTTTTTGGGATAGAATTTTTTTGATCGGAAAACAATTTCATTACCTTGCACAAAAACACTCTGAACTGTGCATTGAAACAAAAAAACTAAGACTGTTTCATCCCACTTATCAAACTAATTTGTGTTATTTCATTCAAGAAAATAACTTAAATAACACGCTATATTCTTCTCAAAACAAAGAGCTTGCACCCACTGGAAAACCATCAATACTGGTCAGAAAACAAAAACGGCGCTCTCTTTCAATCACACCATTAACAAATACTCACTCTGAAAACAATATCAATTCCAATACCAATCCATTGATTAACTCTACCTCTACCCCATCATTATCTACCAATCAATCTCCCAAAAAAATGCTTCGCAAACAAGAAGCGAAAAAATGGAATAGAAATTCATTAGCCATTAAATTAAACGACTTGAAACCAGAAACACCAGAGATTAAATCAGAACGCTCCCTAAAACGCTCTGAAACTTGTCGCTCTCAAGAACACAGTCATTTTTTTATTTCCAAAAAAGATAGTCGACGATTTTCTGATTCTTCCGCATTGACATCAAATCGTGAAAAAGAAGAGAATGAAACTCAGAATACCAAAATAGAGTATAAAATATTTAAGCTTTCTTAATCATAAACCTGTATCACAAGGATGAGTGCCATGAGTGAAATCAAAGGTCAACGCT
>Ga0207092_1017_pt1 | contig 37979 bp, 26 predicted proteins | sample Alteio_BWMinHeat_48_FD_153533 | JGI IMG/M metagenome (GOLD analysis project Ga0207092, IMG submission 153533) | Enriched cells from forest soil in Barre Woods Harvard Forest LTER site, Petersham, Massachusetts, United States -... | ecosystem: Environmental > Terrestrial > Soil > Temperate forest >... | reverse complement strand
GATCGTTGGGACCGATCCGGCCAGCGCGATCAACGAAACGGAGGGCCGCTGTTATGCGGCCCTCATCAATCGCACGAACTGCGTCTTGAATCAGTGCCTCAAGCACCGTTCACGTCTGAAATTGCCCAGTCACCGCGAACGCCCGATTGCGCGCCAGCGCAACCGGTTATCCGCTAGTGTGACAGCTTTGTGATGTCGTGCGCGGGAACTCCCGTAATCGTCACCTTGGTTTTGTCCGCCAAAGTAATGGTATGCGAAGACGTTGACTCAGGCGCGTGCCCTGCCTTCAGAGCTTCCGCAGTCGCACCCGCGACATTGACAGTATCCGCACTTAAGGCGAACGTGTGTCCACTCATCGTATTCGCCGTCTTGTGATCGATAATTCCGGAAGCCGTCGAACCACTGACCACAGTGTCGCTGCCTGAACCCAAAGGTGCCAAGCCGCTGCGGGCGCCGCCGATAAAGGTGTCGCTCCCGTGCCCTTGGAGCAGGCTCGTATTCGCACCAGTTCCCTTCACCGCCGAGCCGCTGTAGACGGTTGCGCTGCGGATAGAGTTGTCGAGGTGCACACCAAGGCCACCCGAAGTCTTGAGCTTGGCTAGAGCATTGCGTGCTGCCTCTTGCTCCGCATGAGTTAGAGTCGCCATCCCGTGATGTGCGCCCCCGTGAATAGAAGCCATTCCCGTCATATTTAATTCTCTTTCTTACGCTACACGCGTATGCAACAGGTTTCTGGGGCCTAGAAGATCAGTTGTAGAACAAATATTGATCTGCTTTGTCGCAACCGTGGGGGGAAAACATCTACGACCGTGGGGGGATTATGCCGTTGCAATCTCCTAGTGTCAAGCCTATAAGCTGTGGAAAGCAATTCTTTTACAACTGCTTCACAGAAAAGAAATCGATTGCAAATTCTTGCACCACCCAAACTGTTCCATTCGAAGGACTCTGTGCAAAAACTTGCGACTTTCGAGTCTTTACGCACAGAGCTGAACTAGCTTAGACTGACATTCCTCGTTTGGCTTTTGCGGAATGACCGATAGGTCTTCTGCTAGATGGTAAGAACGAACTGCTCGCGATCTAGGAAGCTTTGGTACGTGTATGGCTGTTGGAATGCCTCGTAGAAAGTATCCGGCCGCGAATCGAAAGATCGCTCCGGCAACCAGCGGGAAAATAGACACTTACAAGTATCGGGACGCTCTGGATTTTCCCGCAATTGACCGTGCGGGTTTGAGCGATGCTGATTCAACTTGTGTATACGCAGAACCCCCCGGAGTGAATCGCAAGTTTCCGCGTCATCCACCCGAATTCATCGATGATCCCGACGGTGTAGAACTCTTTCCCGAATTTCGCCCCGATACCATAACTTACTCTCCGGCATTTGTAGCTGCCGCGCTCCGTGCGCGCGTCGTCGGGTTTCGGACTGTTCTTACTGAAGACGGAACTTTCTTTCTGGATAACTCGCCAATCGGGTCAACGCATCGGCAGCACGTGTTGAGAGACCTGGTATCCCCCGATACGTTTGGAGAGGAAACTGGATTCGAGGCTACGCCTGAACCCGGCCGCGTTGTTCTGGACGCACGTGGCCGTTCTACGAAGCGTATCAAGAAGACTACCGTTTTGCTGTCCTCTCAAGAGCCTTCTAACTTCGGTTCTTGGTTGTTTCGTGTCCTGCCGAAACTTCAGACTCTTGCACAAATCGGCTTCGATGAGCCCAAGCGGTACCTTGTGTGGGTGGGCCTTCCCTCTTTTATGGAGTATCTTGGCGTGCTGGGTATTCGCAAAGAGCAGATCATTCCTCAGTATCCAACAAATGTGATTTATCAGTTGGACAGGGTGATTGTGCCGTCGAACCGCAACAATCACGCGTTCTTGGACCCAGAAAGTGTGGCGTTCTATGCTGGATTGCGCGACCGGTTTGGGGAGCCCAGCGCAAGTGGCGAGAAGATTTACGTGTCGCGTCTGAACCACTCTCAGGTTGGGGCATCGACGAGAGTCATGATAAATGAGCGTGATCTGATCGAGCACTTAGTCCAAATCGGTTTCCGCATTGTCGCACCCGAGGCGCTTTCGGTGCCGGAGCAGATTCGAACATTCTCATCTGCACAAATGGTGGTAGGCCCGTCCGGGTCTGGCATGTTCAACATCGTTTATTGTCGTCCGGGAACCAAAGTCATCGATATTGAGTCTGAGCCGCACTGGATCCACGCGCACCGTTGCTTGTTCTCCTCCTGCGGCATGCGTTATGGGATTTTTGTCGGCAAGGCAGAAGACAAGGATTTTAGCCGCCATCACAAGCCCTGGACCTTGAACGTCGACGCGCTCATTTCGCGCGTGCTGTCGTTTTCACAATCTAGCTAGATGCGGCTTGAGAGACAGAACGGATCTTGCAGCGGTCGAATAAACACCGATAACCGAGTCTAGCCCTTGGGTCGGATCGTTATCTGCATCCCATAAAGTTGGTTGGCTCCGCCTGCCCCTACGCAATCCTTTCCGCCCTCGACCTTCACGGTTGTTGTCTCCCTTCTAAACTGGCCTGCAAGCTCCATTGAGTAACTGCTTTGAGCTCGCTTCGAAAGTCGCGCCGAAAACCCAGTCAGGTCCATAGACCTGCCTGTTGTGCCAACGAATGCGTTGCAATGCTGCCATTCCGTCCAGGTGCCGTCCGCAAGTCTGGCGCGGTATTCAAGATCGTCGGTTAGTGAATCATCGCTGTAAATAGTAAAGCCCTGAATGCTGATGTCCTCTCTAAGCAGGGTCAGCGCACCAGAAGAACTTTGTCGATTTCCGATCATGCCGATGTGGCAAACGATTGACAGGGGGCGGTTCCCATCTCCACTCAGTTCTTCAATTAGCGGACGATCGGAGACGTCGCTCGATTCGGCCCCGGGAGTTTCGCCCAAAACTCTGTGGGGATTGGCTTTGTAGTTCTTTCTCAAAAGGCATGCTCTACGGTAATAGGTGACGAATTCAATATTTCTTCCATACGTCCTCAAGAAAGGATCTTCTTCATTGGAGATCGCCACCTGATCGTCGCCAACACGTAGCTCAAGTAGTTTCTTGGAATATTCCACAAAAGAAAGGCTGGAGGATCCCTGATACTGGTCAGCCAATGTTCCAAAGTTCGTATGCAAGTCTTCCGCTATGTAGTAGCCGCCGTTTTTTAAGAATGGGAACAGAGTTTTGAGAGTAGTGATTTGGTGTTCCCAAAGGTGAGACCCATCCTCGATGATGATGTCGAATGGGCCGTGCTTGACGCCTAGATGTACGAGTTCTTCGATGTTGGACTGATCGATTATCTCGGTAAGGATTCTGGGCCTACTATGCGACTTCACCGACGGATCGATGTCGGCGCCGACAATTGTTCCCTTCGGAAAATACTCCCCCCATAGTCTGAGCGAGGCGCCAAAAAGTACGCCTACTTCAAGTAGTTTTATGTTCTCGTGTCTGATTCTTTCAAAGAAGAGCTCGTAGAAAGAGAGGTAGTCATGTTCCCTCGACGATTTATCGGTTCCGAACTTCAATCCGAGCTGGTCGAGCGTTGGTAACTGACGATTCATTCTAGAATTCCTCCTTGCCCCAAAGCGACCCGCAGCCTCGAAGAGGTTCGGATTTGCCGGCATCGTGAATGCGATCCAATACCTTTACAAAGACCGTTGCTTATACCTGAGAGTGCGTCACCTGTGTTTTTTTGCGAATAGACGGGATCAAGGCCCGTTCTGAAGAGGGGCCTCCTGCCCATGAAGCAGCGCGGCGCGATTATTGGGATATGCCGTCAAAAGTGAGCGCCAGCGCTTGCGAGCTTCTGATCCATTCTGGCTGAGATGCGCAATCCAGGCATATTTTTCGAGCAACTCCTCGTTACCGTGGTGCTGTTCCAGTCCGCGTTGAACGACTTCTTCGGCATCGGAATATCGTTGAGCTTCGCATAGTGCGATCGCGCCCACAGAGTAACCCACCACCTTCTGAGGAAATTTGGATCGAAATGATTCCCAACGGAGGACCGCTTCCTGCCAGTCTCGACGGTGATGTGCAGACCAGGCGTAATTACTGAAAACCTCCGAATAATCAGGAAACTTCTCCATCCCGTGCCGCAGTAGCGCATCTGCCTCGTAAAATCTTCCAAGCTCGATCAGCGCCACCGAGCCGAGTGCAAAGCCTTCTCCTGAATTTGGAAATCGCTCCCGGAAGACCGCCCACCGTTGAACGGCTTCCAGCCATTTTTTGTCTCTGTGCGCGGCCCAGGCACGTTCTTCCACGCCCTTTGAGTCTTCAGGTTCCAGTTCCGGCCTGGACTCAAGAGAAGTTTGCAAACGACCGGCGAGGAAGCGGCTCCGCAGCTTTTCGAACTCCAGCCTCACCTCTCCAACTCGCCACGCATCGACGTCGCCAATGCCAGCGCTCATATGATAAGAAAAGTATGCTCTCAAGTCCCTTTCGGCGGCTTCAAAGTAGTGGCTGATGTTCATGTCATCGAAGCGAGCTAAGCGCTGCTCGCGAAAGAATTCCACGACTCGATCAACGTCGATCAACGATACGCTGAATTCCGTGTGCGGACGCCGTGTTTCCCTGTGAACAACAATTGTTCCGAGATTGAACGTGTCAGTAAAAGTCTGGAATTCAGCGGCTCGTGGCTCGAGAATTCGAGCCCATCCAGACCGAGTCTCATTTCGTCGAATCAAAACAAAAGTCCGGCCTAGCATCTTCGTGCCGAGAAGCTCTGTGCCGTGACAGGCGGACCCTTCGAGGAAAACGAGGTGACTGGCCTTGCGGTACACATCCATCTGCACCGATAGGGACTCTTCCTCCGGGTGAAAAACGAGGAACCCTTCGTCACGGAGCAACCCCTCAAGATAGCTTTCGCCGAGCAGAGTTCCTCCATGAGGGATCTTGCTTTTGGAGACATAAACTTTAGCGGCAGAAGATTGCGATCCGTGTATCTGATCGAGCCGACGTGCGGAAAAGTCTGCCAGCACGTCCAGGTACCATGAATTCGGACGTGCCCCGAAACGACAGCCCTGCTCACAGATGAAAAGCTTCGCTACGACAGTATTGGCGTTCACTATCTTGAGTCGAGTCGGATCAATCTCGCAGAACTCAAGGACCTCTTGAAAAGTGCGGCAAAGATTTTCATACCGGCACGCCTTGTCATCGGGCGTGGTGACCATCAACCATCTGTGACTCCCAGGAAATAGCAGTTGGGACGGAATGATTCGATGAACCATTTCGGCCATGATGTGTCCAAAATGTTCGTACTTAGGTCCGATGTACACCCACTCGCCCTTAAGATGTTTTTTGAATTTTGCATTCTCGTCAAACGTATCCCACGGCCGGTTGTCTCTTCTATGGCGGAAGTGAGCTAAGGAGGGGTCAAGAATCACCGGCCCACCCAGAAGGTCAAGCAGCGGGTGCTTGAACGCCTGTACTGGAATGTTTTCAAAACAACGATGATCGAGAGTTTGTTTACCTCTCATATAGCAGCTTGCCCCCAACTAGTCGCACTCTTCCACCTCTCTTAGCCGGGATCAATCAGTAAACCTCGAAGGGCAGTACAGAACGCCCTTGCCGGGTCGGAAGAACGTTGCATGAGCGGATGTTCCTGTTAGTTATCTGGAACACCACGAGTGAACATCCTAAGCCACAGTCGCGCATCCCGGCAATTAGCGCAAACTATAGGGGCCCACAGTGCCAATCGGGACTTCATAGACCTCGGACAGTGAGGGAGCCTCTAATTTCCCAATCGAAGTTCCACTTGGCGTCTGAACAATATCCTCGAATACGGCGGATGCGCTCCGTCCATACGGACATAGTAGAGGTACGGCGTACCTCCGATGTTGGAGTAATTGCGATCGTCCGAAAACGGATCGATTAGGCTGCCATATTCATACGTCCATTGACCTGGTCCGTCGGATGCGCGCAAATCCTCGACTCTCAAAATCAAAGTTGGATGAGACCAATTTACGAGGTCTCGAGATCCCTGAACGTAAAAGCCCGCCGGTCCGAAGGGCCCATCGGGAGCATATTGAGTTACCAAAAAGATCCCGGTGGGCGAGTGCCTCACGAGGCTCTCGGCGGTGCCTGCCAGAACGGGAGAGCAGACGTATTGCTCTGGTTTTGTGATCTGCTCTCTATAAGGGTCCGCAAAACGGATCGTGAAATCATTGCCGTTCCACGCTCGCCAGGAGCGCGGATCGAACACGTCCGATGTGCGGATCAAACACGCACCAAATTTCTGAGCCTTATATGGCCAGTCATTGATCAGCGCGTAATAGCTGCTCCCATTCTTCAAAATGTTGGTGGGTCCGTGATAACCGTACGCGCTGGCGAGATTTCCCATCACGTAGGGATAGGGCAGAGCAGCAACCAGGTTTTGCGGCGGTCTCGGAACCACGAAGTTATGCCCGCTATCCAGTGACTGTGCGAACGTGACCGTATTCCACCAACAGTTGTTGGTATCCTTTGGGGTCGCACACATACCAGGAATTTCTTCGCCGTCAAACTCGCTGTGGACTAAAGCGGCGATTCGGCGTCCGTCTTCCGTATAGAACGAAAACAGCCAATTGTTGTCTTGAAAGTGCGCAGGGTCGGGATCTTTCGGAGACCGATAGATCACATGACAGTCGCGCTGCAAATGATCCAGATCGGGCCCGACTTCGGCTCGAGCGACCCAATGCGATGCGATCAAGTGGGTTGCTCCTCGATCGTCGCGAAAAGCACGGGCAGGAGCGTCGGGAATGTCGACTTGCTCACAGCTGTTTCGTGTGTCAAAAACTACCTGCTTCGCGCCAATCACTGTTGCTGTGACTTCTGGCACCTTCCGCGGCGCGGACTCAAGGGCGCCGCTGGAAGGCGTTCTAACAGAACAGCCGAATAGCCACAGCAGCGAAATCCCCAAAAGACTCTCGACGACACCCTTGGAACTGAACCGGATTGTAGCGAAGAATCTGGTTGCAGCTTCGCGTCGCTTTCCTCGATCCAAGAAGCTTCTATTCCTCACTTCAACCTCGGGATTCTGAATCGATAGTGTGGCATTCTCGGGTCGATTTCATCAGCCGGGAATCAGACGCGTTGCGACTCGGCGGTTGGCCGTGCGATGTCTACAGAAAATCGGGTGGGCTGACGTTCTAAGCGTTGCTGGCAGATTTCATCGTAGGCTCCGGTAATGAAGTCAGAGATCGTTCTGGCTCGCGCCCTGAAAGAGTTAGCCTGACAAAGCGCCCGAGCACTGGCCACCTGCTCAGCGTCCGGCACCTCCGGACCTCTCAAACCCTCTTCGATCAGCGCGCGAAGTTCTTCTACTGAGCGATACTGCTTCACCAGTGGACCGAACAATTCCGAGATGCCTTCCACAAAGTCGCTGATGACGTAGGCGCCGACAGCGACGCAGTCAAACAGTCGGTTGGAGATAAAGTCGTGTTCGGCCATGGTTTGCCAATGATCGTTGAGGATCACTCGCGCGCTCTTATACGTTTCCGGCAACTCTTTATGAGGCATACTCTTTTGCCAAATTAAGCGCTCCGGAATTAATTCGTCCCATCCAGAACCGATGATTGTGAGGGGGGCGTTCACTGAAATCGCGTCCCGGATGATCGGCCTCATCACATTTCGCGAGTTCCCCACGAAGAGCACATCGAACTCTTTGAGGTGCGAATCGCCAGAGGCACGGAACAGATCCGTGTCGACACATTGCAGAAGCACCTCGGCGTTGTTGACGCCCGCCCGCTTCAGTGTGCCGCAGTATGCATTGGAAGCTACATAAACGCGGTCGTATTGTTGGAGCTCCGCAATGCTGACCGTATCCGGATGGCTGATAAGCCAGCAGATATTGACTTGGTCAGGGGTAGGATTGTAATGACTCAGTCCCCGTAAGCAAATGACTGCATCATCTCGCAGACGATGAGGATTGTTCCATTCGTGGAGAAAATCAATGCGCACCGCGTGCCCCAGGGCGCGTAGTTCTCGCGCCAGCGACTGCGCGAAGTGATAGTCACCCCACAAATGTGCCTCGCTCGCCGATGGGCAAGGCACCTTGATAGCGATCTTGAACATTTTGGTCAGACCCTCACGCAGGACCGTGACAAACTGGCTGGCGCGCAACCTATATGTGTGTCGATTCTGCACGATCTGCTGCAACGAGCTCAGAGTCGAGACGCGCTCCTCGTCGTCGCTGCAATAGCGGTGCAGATGGTTCTCCAGTTCTTCACGGTTGCGAAAGCAAGGCAGCAGGCCATCAAACGCGTCCAGCGAAGCATCAGGACTATTGCTGATCGGCAAAGCTCCGGCCGAAATAGCGTCGAAGACCCTGCTGTTGACCGAACCCCAGCCTTTGGTTACGTGGTTGGCATCATCGATGATGACTTTCGCGCGGCGATAAATGCCGGGTAATTGCTCGTAGTTAACGAACCCTTTCGCATAAGGAGCCAACGAAGGCACGCTCTCCCAACCTGCTCCATAGATTTCACATGAATACGGCAGTGCCGCCGGTTCCAACAAGGAGATAAGGTCGCGTTCATGGCCCCAGAAGCTGCCTGTGAATACGTAGTCGACCGTCTTCGGAACTTTCGGTTCAGGCGCAAATCTCTGCGGCGACGTGGCAATACGCAGAACTTGTGCGGAATGGCCCAGTGACTTCCGCATAGTCTCTGCGCCCTTTTCAGAGGAGGACAGGAGGAAGTCGAATTCATGTCGACGCGGCTTGACCCACTCTTCGAACCAGTTGCGCGCCCATCCCACTGTGACGAGATTGTGCTTCGGATTTTGCATCTGGGACAAGTCATAGTTGTGGGTCATCGCAATTAACAGATCGATGTCCCGAACGTCATACCAGTTCTTCTTTTCCTCGAGGAACACAATGCTCGCATCGATCAATTCGCCAAGACAGTTTGCCAGTTCATATGCCGTATAAAAATCTCCGGCGGTAGTGGTCGCGCTAGCTTCGGAGACAGCGAAAGCAATCACCGGCCTGGTTGCGGTCCAGTAGAGATAGTCGTTGAAAATACTGGAGCGAATGGTTCTGCGTAGTGCAAGACCGAATCTACCTGACAGCAGGACACTGTTGCGCAGCATCGGTGCTCCCCCCCAAAGGCCGCTCTTCTTGCGACTATACCCGCGCGAATGAATGGCTTCGGTGTCGGCAGCCACGACTATGGATTTCTTCAGCACCAATTTCGCGCGCAGGCATAAATCAATGTCTTCGTATCCGTAGTAATACCCTTCAGAAAATCCACCTAGCGCCACGAAATCCTTCCTTTTGATCCCGAGGAAGGCTCCCGTCACTGCTGGAGCTTCAAAGTTCTCGTTCATCGTCGGAGCGAGGATGGGAAGATACCGCGCCTCTACCGGATGCACGATACGATCATGCTTAGCTGTGTTGTAAAAAACCCCCAGGTGCTGGACCAGGTTGGGGCCAAAATCTTCGTCACTTTTGCTGTCATCCAAAAGCTTGATTCCGGCGATACCAACTGCCTCCTGACTGAGCAGATCCACGAAGGCGGGTAGAGTATCTCTAGTAAAGAAGATGTCGTTGTTGCAAAAAATAAGATGTTCGGCTTGTGTGAGCTGAGCTCCATAGTTATTGGAGTTGGAAAACGAGTAGTTCTCACCTCGTTCTGCAAAGTTAATCCGGATTCCGGCTGACTGCCACTTCTGAACCACAGCTTTCGAATCATCTTCGGATCCGTGATCGACGACGACGTGTTCGACGTTGCGATAGGTGTTGTGCTCGGCAAAGGTCTGAAAGTGCCGATCCAGCAGAACCGCTCCATTTTTGTTCAGAACAATCACAGCTAGCGGGACATCAGCAGCTTTCTCGTTAGCCGCGCGCCGCGGCACAGACCACTTGGGAAAAGTACTCGACTGGCTGCGTCGCGGTAGGAACTTGCTGAAAGTGGGCACGATCGTCTTGGCCCCGTTCGGCAGTATTTGGCCTGTTTTCCGGACCATGACGGCGACGTGGAGGACCTGGCCAAGGCGCATTTGCGGAATGATTTCAAAGTGAAATCCAGCGTAGCCGCTGCATTCGTGCTTTGATGCAATATCCCGCCGAAAACGATCTGTTTGGGTTGTGGCAACCACAAAGTTGTTAATCAACAAATCCAGAACGACTGGCCGATCTTTTTCTTTCAAGTCGAGCGCCCAGCCAAGGATCTCTTCTTCGCTGAGTTTGTCGCACACCCCCGCGACGAGTGCTGCAGGTGGGTCCTGCTCAATCTCCTTCAGAACGACGTGCGGTTGAGACGGAGCCTGAGTGGTTCTGGACGACGGTGTCTTTCTGGAGCGGATCAGAGTGTCAGAAGAGGGTAAGGCTATTTCGGTTCCGGCGATGACCACACACACCGAATCCTCATTGATACGCCGCACGGCCAAAGCCCGAATGCACTCCGAAAAAGCATGATTGCCCAGGCCTACGCCGTTTTGCGCCAAATCCTCGCGGTGCTTAGCAGCAAACATCGCAGCAAGCTTGAGGTCGCCGGCTCGCAACTCAAGCTCCAAAGGGTGCAGCGGGCGGCCGATGTCATGTGCCCAACCTTCGATCCAGAGTCCGTCACGAGCGAGTTCAATGCGATCCACAAATCCGGCGTAGCGCTTGGAGAGATCAGTGGATGCCTGCGCCAAAACGGCTTCGCCCTGGATCAGTTTCACGTCAACGATCTGCGGGGAGGTAGAAGGCAGCGGCAATGCAACCCATATGCCGCAGGCGGTACGAGGCGTATTCGGATCAAAGTCTACATGCTCGAGACGACGAGCCAGACCCGACCAGTGCGGCGTGTCATTGATCAGAACGGAAACTTCTGCAGGCTCTGCAGCATCGTCATGCTGAATCCATGCGCGAACATAGCTGGAATGTTCTATCTGGAGTCCTGCTGTTGGCATCGAGTTAACTCGGTTTGGTTCGAGGTTGTACTTCAAGAATTCGTGCATATAACGGCGGTGATGGGTTCGTTGTCAGGATCTTCTTCCACCTAGATCGCCCGCAGACGTGGTACCACACCACGGTCATGCCTGGTTCGAAGAACGCTGGTCCCCTATTATCGGCAGCAGGTGACCTCTTCAGCCGATAAAAGCTGTGATGATATCATTCTTCGCGCGATCCGAACCGTCACAAGTTTTCAACGGTTCGAGTCGGGATGCTGATCTGAGTCGTTTCCGGCAGTTGGCTCGGTCCGGCAATCCGATCTCAGTGTCATCACCCACCCGCTGCAGTCTATGAAATACCCTCTCGCCATTTGCGCCATTGTCAAGAACGAACATGACTACCTGTTGGAATGGATTGCCTATCACCGTGTCGTGGGAGTGAATCGCTTTCTTATCTACAACAACTGCGAGAAAGATGATGATGGCACAACTAAGCTCTTGAAAAAACTACACCGCGTGGGCTTGATCGAGTTGGTTGCGTGGCCGGATCGGCCCAATTGGGTCCTCGCCAGTGGCGTTCATGTCCGGCCGCAGGCGCCGGCATATTATGACGGCACCGAACGGCTTCGCGGAGAGGCCGAGTGGGTAGCCTTCATCGATGCAGATGAGTTTATTGTCCCCATGAAAGAGAAGGACTTGCCCTCGACCCTCAAACGTTATGAGAGCTTTGGGGGCGTGGGCCCGAATTGGCGGATGTTCGGATCTTCCGGGCAGCAACAGAAACAGAACGTCCCTGTAATGAAGCGTTTTACGATGGCGTCCCGCCGCGAAAATGCGCACAACCACCATGTAAAGTCGATCTCCAGGCCAGAACTGATTCGCGAAGTGGGCACACATCGCCCATTCCTGGAAAAAGGAAAATTTGTCGACGAACACGGACGGGAAATAACGGACAAGAGGGGCATTCATCACTCCGTCACTTATGACTTCATTCGGATTAATCACTACTTCACCAAATCGCGGGAAGAATGGCTGCAAAAGATTGCACGCGGCCGGGCGGCAACTCCCGGCCAAAGGCCAGAGGACTTTTTTGTAAAGGCGGATCTCAACGATGAACTGGATACGTTCATTCTGCAGTTCTACGATGCGACCGTGAACGGCATGAAAGAACTGGCTTCGGCCGCAGATATCAAGAACTACCCAACCCTGAGCGGGAGCCAGTTGTTAAGGAAACGTAGGCGAAGCGTTGGACTCTCTGAGCCACAGAAACCCCAGCCACCTGAGAAGGCAGAACGCATAGTGGACGTTCACTTAATTGGCGGCTTCGCCAATCGAATGATCGAATACATGGTAGTTCGACGCATCGCGTCAGAAGTCGAAGGCTGCATGATCTCGAACGCAGTCTTGCCCGATTGGGGCATCAATCACCCGGCAATTCCTGGAGGGCCCGGTCCAGAGACCAGGGTTCCTACTTCCCCTCACCAGGTGGATATTGCGGCGATCGTTGAATCCCTGTGCTCAACTGAAAAGATTCGGATCAACTTCAAATCGTACGCGCAGTGGTTTCCCAATTTTTCCCCGCTTGAGGTATGCAGGAGAATGTTCCCGGAGAACGAGCACGATTACCCGGGATACGGCCCTGAGTACCTGGTCTGCAACGTGAGGGGTGGTGAAGTTCTCGATGCGCGGCACAGGCAATATGTCCTTCTCCCCATCGAGTTTTATGCGGAACTCGCTAAGGATACCGGATTAAGGCTGATGTTCATGGGACAGATTGAGGACAACACATATTGCCGCGCGTTGAGGCGGCGCTTTCCTGACGCCGAGTTTCATCCAACTCGTGGTGTAGTCGCAGACTTTCAAATTTTCCGTAACTCTACCCATCTCGTACCTTCGGTGAGCACGTTCTCCTGGTTAGCAGCGTGGCTGTCCCGCGGCAAGTCGGTGATTCTCGCGGTAGACGGATTGTTTCACCCCGTACAGGAGCCCAGAATCGATCTGCTACCACTAGCCGACGAGCGCTATCGCTTTTACCTCTTTCCGATTAACTATGCTGTCCCGGTCGAGCAGTTCGAGAAAGCTCATCATGTGGTTCAAGACGCCGGTTCGTGGTGTGCGGTTGACGCTGCATTCCTTTCGAAATTGCGGACCGTGCCCCAGCGCAAGCATTTGGAGCCGTTTGTCAGTCGATTCGATGAGGAATTCTATCTACGTTCTTACAAGGACATCGCCCGCGCCGTAAGTACCGGTGGTCTAAAGAGCGGACTAGAACACTATGTCAAGCACGGATTCGCCGAAGGGCGTGATGGTTTTCCGTTCGACCCCGTTTGGTACAGCACGGAATATGCGCTGGCCGCAATGGAGGTTGGGCGTGGCGACTACGCGGATTTGGCGCATCACTATGTGGAAGTCGGCGCTTCACGAGGTTACAGGCCAGTTCCTGAACGGTCGAAGTGAGTCGAAGTAACTAATGAAATAACCAATATTGACAGTTTGGAACGAAGGGCTGTGGCTCTAGAATGGGTTGACTTGCGTCGGAAGGATTTTGGCGCGACAATGTCGCAACCCCGTCGTTTACCTCGTTGAACATTCGCTTGACGCTCGGCTTTAGCCACCAGGGAGATTTTTTGGCGATGACAATCACAGCAAACGGGTGCCGGTTTATTCTCTTCTGCATTTTTGTCGCGGCAGTGTCGATGGTCGCTTTTGCGCAAGGCGCCGGACCGAGCCCTCAGGGTTTATCGTACGGACCCGACGATTTCGTCACTGGGCGGGTCCCGTCGATCGCAAACACTCCGGTTCCCCCTGCTGGTGACGAATATCCCTCACTCACGGGGTCATATGCGAGTTCAAAACAGAATCCTCGTGTGTTCGTTACCCAATCAGATATCAACGATATGGCCAAGCGAAGCAACGTTGCCGGCTCATTCACAGCACGGATCTTCGGCCAGCTCGCAAATGAGGTCAAATCCCATCTTGAGTCCAACGTCGATTGGGATGCCGCATATTCCGGGTGTGATCTGGAGGTCTATCTTTATGCTTTTTCAAATGAGAGACCGAACCCACATGCCGACCCGACGAGTACTTCGTCGAAGTTAATGGCGGCTATGAATGTGAAGCAAGGGCAAGCAGCTCCTTCCGGCGCCGCGACTATTGCCGCAAGGCTGGCACTTTACGCCGCATTGGTCAAAGCAGGTGCAAAGGCCCCGGCCGGTGCACCGAGTGCTGACCAGGCCGCAGCACTTTCAAAGCGAATCCTCACGGCCTGGGCGACTCGCGGATTTCGCGATCAGCGAAAGAACTTTCTAAGCAGACCCGAGCAGTTTTGCCAAAACGATCAATTTACTCCCACAGGACAAAGTAATACAGGACTGCAGATCGCCAGGGGCATCATCTTTTCTGTCCATGCGCAGGATCTTCTGCAATCGATCGACGCGCTTAACACCAAAGAAGTCAGCGACCTAAATTCGTTTCACGCTGCAATATTTGATCTGATCCGTGAAGCCTCAAATTATCGATTCAGTCTTCCAGCGCTGAATCATCCTGATCAAACATGCGAGTTGTACAGCAACCATGTGGCCGCACATCTGATGGGACTTCTGGCGATCGCGCGTCTGCTTGACGATGGCCGCAAATTCAATGCCGTTCTCTACGGCAATGACCGCTCAATTCCCGTGGACCTCTATTGGACGAAATACTTCAGCCACGCCATCTATGGCAATAATGACAAGCCGATTCAATGCTATAAGAACTCCGGTCCCGATAGCCTTACCAGCACTTCTTCCTTTCAGACTCCGATCGTGGCGCCGGGCGAAGTTGAGGATCGCTACCGACATGCGAATCCAGCGCAAGCCTTCGGTTACACAACCGGTGTCTTGGCTGATTACCTCGTCGAAGGAGAACTGCTGAAAAACGCCGGATTTGATGCTTTTGCCTACCGGGGACCGCGAGGTCAGACAATTCAGATGGCCGTTGACTATTACTCCTGTTACGGAAAGACCCCTGGATTCAAGCAGAAAGTTACAGCAGACAACGCTCGCGCGTGTGCTGACTATCAGGAGTACATCGGGCAGATTGTAAATGGCCTGGAAACGGTAGTCGTGATGGGGGCTTACCATTTTCCGCAGGATTCTTTGCTGAGTGAACTGGATGCAGCAGCCAAAGCAGGAGCAGGTCCAAATCTCCTTGAGCCGACCCGTTTCGGACGTTGGAGAGATTGATCGTGGGTGACCCTTTATCGGCGAGTTTGAACCAAAGCACGCCATCGGGTCCAGGGACCGCATCCAGTGCCATCTCGATTGCGGACTGTAACTGTGGCCGTCGCGTGATCGAGCCCCGAGTTCCCTTTTCTGGCTCAGCTCAGTGTGTATTGGGACCGAATCTGCAGGGAATAACCGGCCATCGCCGCTTCGCCCCTGCTGGACGCTCGGCTTTCGTGGAGTATTTCGAGCTGCAACATGTGATTTTCGACGGCAAAACTGGTGCGCTTTACAAGAGTGGAAAACACGTCACGGAAACGCGCTACGCTACGCATCCTTCCTCTCGCTTCCAGGTCAGACCCGAGCGCGTGATTCAGTTACGAGAGGACCGTCCGATATCCATCGGATTCAACAGTTGGCACGGCAACTACTATCACTGGCTCATCCAGTGCATTCCTTCGATCTATTGGGCGCGGAAAATCCACACGGACGGCCGGTTCGTTGTGGCGTTGCCAGAACTGAATTCCTGGCAAGAAATGCTTCTAAGGCTAGCGGGATTATCGGAGATCGAACGATACACGGTCGACCTCGGTTGGCAATATGAGGTTCGTCGCCTTACATACACAACTTTTACCCAGGGCGCTACAGCCGCTTGGCCATCCGCAAAAGCGGCTGAGGTATTCCAGTCGATGGCTTCCAGAGTAGAGAGGAGTTCAACTGATGCTCAACGAACCATCTACGTGTCCCGCGAAGACACTCTGAAACGGAGAATGTTGAACGAGGCTGAACTGTGCGAACGGCTGAAGGCAGAGGGTGTCGAGATCATTGTGCCGAGCAGGCATTCGATCGCGGAACAGATTGACCTATTCAGAAGCGCAAAGATCATCATCGGGCCCCACGGAGCCGGTCTTGCCAACATTGTCTTTTGCGAGCGAGGTACAACGCTCTATGAAATTATGCGAGACCGTGGTCTGAACTCTTCGATGGCCAATCTCGCGCACTCAGCAGGCTTGAACTATTGGGCAGAGGCATTCCCGTCGCGCTCGGATAACGGAGATAGCGACGAGTGGAGCGTCGATTCACAGCAGGTAATTCAGACCTTAGAAAGACTGCGAAATATCAACTAAATCCAGGAAGATTAAACTGCGCTCCGGGTAATAATGTTGACTACCGAAACCCGAAAGGGACTGCCGATGTCCGGGTTTGCCGAACGGCCTACGAAATATGAACTCTGATCGCATGCCACCTGAGGTGGATGGAGGGATTCGACGCCTGCAGGTTGGATGCGGGCCGCACAACATTCTCCCCGATTGGTGGAATGTCGACATCCGCCCCTTCCCGGGCATCGATGAAGTAATGGACGTAACCAAGCCCTGGCGTTGGTCGGCCAGACTCGCATTCGTGTTCGGCGAGCACTTCCTTGAGCACCTCGACATTCGCGACGGACTTAAATTCTTGTACTACGCCGGTCTGGCGCTCGAAGTCGGCGGTCGAATTAGGCTGTCCACACCGAGCGTTGAGCACGTTCTCATCACTCACTTTAATCTTTCAAACCCACAGCGCGACCTCGCCCAGACGTTTGCCATCAACCGGGCATTCCACGGGTGGGGACACAAGTTTCTGTACTCGAAGGAAATGCTAGAGCAGTGCTTGCTCGCCATTGGCTTGGAGGATGTCAGTTTCTATCGTTTTGGAGAGAGTTCGACGCCGGCACTGACAAATCTCGAGCGCCATCTCGGCAATGGGACAGGAGACCGGGGAATCTGGGTTGTTGAAGCGGCTCGTACTTCAAAGCCAATCGATTTACCATCGGATTTTATGAAAAGGATCGAAGCCGAGTTCGGTCGATACGTCGATTCCGGCCACTAACGAAGTGCAAGTGACCGCGACGTCGTATGTTAGCTATGATCTTGCATGCCGACGCCCTTCGCGCTTCGACGTCTCCAACCACGTCTCGCGCTGTGTGGCCGGATGACAGTCGATGCTAGAGGTCGCGAACTGAAAACCCCGACAACCTTCAATCCAGCATGAATAATGGACCAGAACCCACCGCGGCCCTGTGCGCCATCATGAAGAATGAGGGCCCGTACATCCTGGAGTGGGTCGCGTTTCACCGTTTGATTGGATTTAACGAGATCTTCATCTATGACAACGACAGCGCTGACAACACGCCCCAACTGCTCTCCAGTCTAGCGTCCCGTGAGGTTGTCCATAGCGTTGCTTGGCCTAGTGTGGACGAGGTCGCCCCACAGCGCGCGGCCTACGCCGACGCGCTCGCTCGGGTGAAATCGGACTGGATCTGTTTCATCGATGCCGACGAATTCATCAACCTCAAGCAAGACGATTCGATTCAAGCCTTCCTACGCCGTTTCCCCGAAACTGCATCGGCAATCACTCTGAATTGGCGTGTATTCGGCTCCAGTGGTCATCTCACTTTTGACTCAGACCTGGTCGTCCGCCGCTTTACTCGGTGTTCCCCGCGTCAGGCGCGAGTGAACCGCCACTGTAAAACGATTGCCCGCGCGCAGGACATTCAGGAGATGCACATCCACCGCTGCTTTCTGAAACGAGGACTATATGTTGACGAGAGTGGGCAGCCCGTTGAAGTAGAAAACATGGGGCTTACGACTAAGCCACGGACCGAATTGGTGCAGGTGAATCATTACGTCGTAAAGTCACGCGAAGAATATGAAGGAAAGCGACGGCGAGGCAATGCGAACCGGGCGCTTAGTGCGGCGGACAAATTTGGCCGACTGGATCAGGGATTTTTCACAGCTCATGACACAAACGACGAAAATGACTTATCCATTCAGCGTTTCGGTTCTCGACTCGTGGATGAAGTAACGTTGTTGCGTAACCTCATCCTGACGGATCTGCCCTCGCCCAATCCATCGAACTCATAGATAGTTCCGTTAGTTTTGTGCATAAACGCGCAGAGTCGGAGCATGAGCTTCTCAGTCCGTCCTAGAACGAAACAGGGAGTACATGTGCTTGGGGCTAAGAACTATCAAGTCGTGTATAATTTTTTGGATTGTCGGCGCGAGAGCGGTTGGGGTTCCAGCAAGGTGATGCGCTTACTCGTGTTAGAACAGCGGGGTGTTTTGATATTTCCTTAAATGGGGCGACATCCATGGTCCCCTTGCAGTGAGACGCTTTCAAGAAGTGCCCACGGACAATAGGGCTTCACTTTCCTCCCCTGACGAGCGGATTCACTGACCTTATCAATTTGCGTAGCAGTTACGGGAGGCTTCTAGTGCCTGACCTCGCTGAACCAATCGAAACGGGCGGCAAACGACATAGCACAGCAGTGCGAGCACTCATTCGTGTTGCGGCGCACTACGGTCTGGCGCTGAATCCCCAGCAATTGTTGCACTCTCACCCCTTCGAAACAGATGAACCTGGTATTAACACCTTGCTCAAGATGGCGGAGAGTACTGGTCTTCGGGGGAAACAGATACGGATTCGGCGTGGCGAACTGGCCAAACTCTCTCGCTTTGTGCCTGTCATTCTATTGCTGCCAAACGGCAAGGCAGCTCTAATTCAGCAAATAGAACGGTCCAAAGGTGCGACTTGCGCGATTGTCGACGAACTCGAATCTGAACGCGGCGTCAGCGTTCTCTACGACGAGCCGCGACTTTTTGAGTTCTGGGCCGGAGACGCAATCCTATTCAAAGTTCGTTGGGGCGTAATCGGAACAGAACGACCATTTAGCTTTCGATGGCTGGTAGATCAGCTTCTGTTGGAACGCCACCTGTTTCGCGATATCAGCATTGCTGCAGTCATGATGAGCATGCTTGCTCTTGCCCCGTTGCTGATATTCATGGTCATGATTGACCGTGTGCTCGTGTATCGCAGTATGTCAACGCTGCAAGTTGTCGGCGTTGCTATAGTGGCGATGATCACTTTTGAGACCATGTTCGGGTATCTCCGCCGCCATCTGATTTGGGTGGCTACCTCCCGAATCGATGCACGTATCAATCTGCACATTTTTGACAAGCTGTTGAACTTGCCGATGTCGTTCTTCGAGCGAGTGCCGACCGGCCTCGTTAGCGCCAAGATCAGCCAGGTTTGGCACATCCGGCAATTTTTGGTTCAGGAGCTATTCGGCACATTGTTGGACAGTCTCACGTTCACACTCCTGATGCCGGTCCTTTTCATCCTGAACTGGGAACTGGCGTTGATGGTCATGGGTTTAGGCCTGGCGATCTTAGGCGTCTATCTGATTTTTCTGCCGAGTCTGCGCAGGTACCATGCCCGTGTAGTAGATGCCGAACAAGCGATGTCGTGGCATCAGGTGGAAACCATCTATGGCATTCGCACCGTGAAGTCATTGACGCTCGATGGACTGAAGCGGAAACAGCGCGACGAGCGTGTCGCGGATGTGGTGAAGGCCCATCAAGACTTCGACCGCCTGCGCAATATTCCCCAAACAATTACGACTCCGCTGGAGCGCCTTGTTTATGGCGGCAGCTTTTTCTTCGGATGCTACATGGCGATGTCAAATTCCAGCACGCATACCATCGGCTCTGTGGTTGCTTTTGCTATGCTCGCGGGCCGTGTGACGCAACCCGTGATGGAATTGGCCAACGTCGTCAACAGCTTCGAAGAGGCTCGCGGCGCCATGGCGGAAGTGGCATCGGTCGTTAATGTTGCTCCGGAAGAAGGCCGATCCGGTACCGGGTTGAAGCTGCCCATCAAAGGCCGTGTCGTGTTCCAGGACGTTCGCTTCCGCTATAGCCCTGGGGCGTCGTGCGCGCTCGACGGCGTATCGTTTGAAATTCCACAAGGGACGATTTTCGGGGTGATGGGAAGAAGCGGATCGGGCAAAACCACAGTTACTCGCTTGCTGCAGGGCCTGAATCGTGATTATGAAGGGATGATCAAGATTGATGGAATGGATCTGCGCGAAATCGATCTGGATCACTTGCGTTCTAGTATCGGGGTTGTCCCGCAGGAGAATTTTCTGTTTAAGTGCACTGTTCGCGAGAATATTGCGGCCGCTCGCCCTCGCTCCAGCTTCGACAAGATCGTGCGCGCTGCTCAACTCGCGGGAGCGGAGGAGTTCATCGAGCGACTACCGCACGGCTACGATACTGTGGTTGAGGAGGGAGCCGCCAACTTCTCCGGAGGCCAGCGACAGAGACTGGCCATCGCACGCGCGTTACTCGTGGACCCGCCGATTCTGATTCTGGACGAAGCAACCAGTGCCCTGGACGCCGAAAGCGAAGCGATCGTCAATGCGAATCTGTTGCGCATCGCTCAGAATCGGACCGTCATCATCATCTCTCATCGTCTATCTGCATTATCCATGGCCGACTCCATCCTCGTTCTTGAACGAGGCAAGTTTTACGCTGTAGGCCATCACCAGAAGCTCTTGGGAACGTGCGACATTTACCAATCTCTGTGGTCGCAGCAAAACCGCCATTTGCAAGTAGCGAGGCCGAATGCCGATTCAGAAGTTCAACCCATCGGATCGAATTAGTCTTTCCACAGATACCGCTGTGCGGACATTTGAGTCGCCGACGGCGGAGGTCATCGCCAAACGGGATCCGTGGAAAGAGCGAGGTGTGATCTATGTTTTGACCGCCCTGATCCTGTTCGGTGTGGTCTTCATTTCGCTCGCAAAGCTCGATCGCATTGTTGTGGCGCAAGGCCGCGTGGTGCCAATCGAGGGTGCTCTAACAGTTCAGCCGTTGGAAAAGGCGATCATCAATAGAGTTCTGGTCTCCGTGGGTCAGGTCGTTAAGAAAGGGCAAGTGCTCGCAACTTGCGATCCCACCTTTGTGCGGGCAGACCTCACTCAGTTGCGGCAGAAGGTCGCCGACCTTGATGCCCAGAGGCGGCGAATGGAAGCCGAGGAAGCTGGCCGGCCGTTTGTTCCCAGCCTCTCCCAGCCTTACGACGTCCTTCAGGAGTCCATCTGGAAGCAACGTAACACGGAGTACACATCGGGAGTGAGTGACTTCGACCAACGTATCAACAGCTTTGAAGCACAACTGGCAGGCATTCGGCAGGATATTGCCAATTACAAGTCACGCCTCAAGATCGCCAAGGAAACCGAGGATATGTACATCAGACTCGTGGCGGCCGGAGCGGCGACTCACCTGGATTTGATCGAGAAACAAGACGCGAGGATCGAGGTTGAGCGCAACATGAGCATGCAGGAAAATCTCTTGGTTTCCACCGAACATTCGCTTGAATCGTTGAAGGAGCAGCGCACCGTATACATCAAGAAATGGCACGACGACAATTTGAACAATTTGGTGCAGGCGAAAGGCAATCTCGCCCAGGCAGAAGACGACCACACGAAAGCGACGAGGCTTGACGAACTGGTAGATCTCAAATCGCCGATGGACGCAGTCGTGCTCAAAATACCAATGTTGTCGACTGGCGGAGTGGCTATGGATGCCGAGCCACTGTTCAGTCTGATGCCTCTCGATGCTCCCATCGAGGTCGATGCTCAGATCGACTCGTACGAGAGCGGCTTTGCCAAAGTCGGTGATCCTGTAGTGATCAAGTTCGACACTTATCGATTCCTGGAGCATGGTAGCGCCGATGGAGTCGTTAAGTCGATCAGTGAAGATTCCTTTACTGAGGCTTCCGGTCAGGACACGGTTACGGCAAAAGGCGGTCAGGGTGATGCCAGGAATCCATATTTCGACACTCGAATCACGATCAAAGCAGTCCATCTGCACGATGTCCCGCCCGACACGCGGATCATACCCGGCATGACCTTGCAAGCGGACATCGTGGTCGGGCGGCGAACAATCATGTGGTATTTGTTGGGTGGAGCGTTAAGGTCTGGTGCGGAGGCCATGCGCGAACCGTGATATCGGACCCTTGCAATAAGCGCGATCGTCAGCATTAAGAGAGGAATTACCGGTTGCTGCAAAAACTGGCGAAACTGGTGACTCGCTGGAAGCACCGCTCTCCCGAGGAGCAGTTGGCTGAGATTGAAGCAGCGCTCGCTCAGGGCTGGTCGTATTCCGCTTACGATCACTTGCGCGAACTGGCCTCAAGTGGGAACGCAAGTGCTCAGTATCGTCTGGGGCAGATGTTCGAACTCGCCGAAGGTGTTGTCCAGAACCTCGCTGATGCGGTTCATTGGTACACTCTGGCTGCCGAGCAAGGGAATGCTGCCGCACAGGCGCGCCTTGGCTTGATCTACTTGATTGATCCTCCGGCCGCTGCCAGTATTACCGCCGAAGAGCTTGAATTAGTTTCGAGCGGCAACGTTTCTCAAGGCAGCCTGCTGCAGGAATCGTTCCCCCGCGGATTCTCAGTCGTGAAGGATGTTGTTCAGGCGGCAAAGTGGAATCGTTTGGCTGCCGCAAATGGCGTTGCCGAGGCTCAGGCTCGCTATGGGCATCAACTCGCTCTTGGGTTGGGAGTAGATCGTGACCTGTTAGAAGCCGAACGGTGGTTTGCCGCTGCCGCCGCGCAGGAAGAATCCGCGGGGCAAGCGGGTCTCGGCGTATTGTATGCGGGGGGTTATGGCTCTTCACCCGACTTTGCACGGGCCCTCGAATGGCTAACAAAGGCTTCCGATGCGGACAATTCTACCGCTCGGTATTGGCTAGCCAGACTGCTGTTGCAAAGTGAGGGGATACCTAGGGATGTAAATCGGGCGATTGAGCAGCTACAAGCGGCAGCGGGCCAGGGGCAGTTCGATGCCATGTACTTGCTTGGAATGACGGTCTGGCGCGATGAGGGGACAGTCCGCGATTTTTCGCTCGCCGAGAGCATGTTTCGGCGGGCCGCAGCAAGGGGGCACCATGAGGCCGCATATGCCCTAGGGCGACTCCTGCTTGAGCGGGAGGGCGATGAGGGCGTTGAGGCTGTCTCTTGGTTCCGACATGCCGCCGACGCCGGCCACAAAGGCGCGGCCGCGGTTTTGGGCGAACTTTACCTTACTGGTCATGGCGTGGCAAGAAACCCGGTTGAAGCTGCGCGCTGGCTGGATGCAGGCAAAGCTCAGACTCGTCCTGAGGCCCTTACTCTGCTGGCTTCTTTTTATGCGGAGGGCAACGGCGTCGAGCAGAATTTCGAGACCGCGGCCGGTCTGCTTCGTCGTGCGGCAGAGCGCGGAAATGTTGCGGCACATCACAACCTAGGTTCTCTATATCGTCATGGCCTCGGCGTAGATCATGACCGGGAGCGGGCGGTCGACTGGTATCGACAAGCCGCCGAATTGGGAAGCGCCGATGCCGCTTTTCAACTCGGCTTGCTTCATTCGGACGACGACATGTCACTCCCGGATTCCTCTGAAGCAGCCGCATGGTTCCAGCGAGCGGCCGAGGGGAAACATCCCCTCGCGCGCTTTAATCTTGCATGCTTGTTCCTCGAAGGCAAGGGGGTGGAGAAGGACGTAGGACAGGCCATCGATCTGTTGAAGGAAACGGCTGCAGACGGAAGCCCTGCAGCGGCGGAGGCTCTCTTCCATCTCTACTCTGAAGGTGAGCACGTCCCCACAGACCTTGAACGTGCAGAAGAATACCTAGCCCAGGCTGTCGAGTTGGGCAGCATCTCGTCGGCCAAACTGTTGGCCGATTGGCACGTTGACGGGAAAATCGTTGAGTTCGACGCAGATTTGGCAATCTCGCGCTTGGAGAATTCCGCGAAGGCGGGCAGGGTCGATGCGCAAGTCGCTCTTGGGCGCTTGCTGGCGTTGGGCATGCACGGCAAGCCGGACGCCGCCGCAGCTGAGAAATGGTTCGCACTCGCTGCCGATGCAGGAGATGCATACGCGCAGGCTTGGATGGGAGACTGCCGTCGCGTGGGTCTGGTAGGGCCTCCTGACTCAAAGGTGGCGGAGGGGTGGTACCGGAAGGCAGCATCGCAGAACCATGTCGGAGCACAGATCTTGCTCGCCGAGGCTCTGAGCGCTTCGGGGCCATCTTCGCCGGATGCTTATGCAGAGATATTCGGCCTCTGGCTGGCGGCGGCCTCCTCGGGGAATGCAGTCGCGCAGCGAAAGGTTGGACAGTGCTATCTTGAGGGACGCGGATGCGCCGCTGACCCAATTGCAGCAGCACGCTGGCTACGAGCGGCTGCCGACGGAGGGGACGCTGAAGCGGAGTACGAACTTGGCTTATGTTATCGAAAAGGCCGCGGGGTTCGAAGAAATTCGGCTGAAGCTCGCTTTTGGCTTGACCGGGCTTCTGCACAAGGACATCCATCGGCGCAGGAATTACTGGAAGGGCGCTGACGCGCCCCTTGGGTGTCGTGCACCAATTCTCTAGCTTTGCTGCCAAGGAAAACGAATGCCCGGAAAGCAGCGGATCGATCTCTACTGTCTGTGCTGGAACGATGCCCGGATGCTGCCTTTTTTTTTTAGGCACTACGACGATCTTGTCGACAAGTATTTCGTATTCGACAATGGTTCAACGGACGAGTCGCTGTCTCTGCTGCGCCACCACGGACGGGTTGAAGTAACACACTTCGATACTCCTGGGGACTCATTCGCCTTGGAGGAAGTGAGACTATGCGACACCATATGGCAGGGTAGCGAAGCCGATTGGGTGATTGTTACTGACCTTGACGAACACATCTACCGCCCGGAACTGAGGGAATATCTTCAGAAGTGCACGAAAGAGGGCATCACCGCTATCCAGTCCATAGGATACGAAATGGTCTCGGATACTTTTCCAACAGGAGAAGGGCAACTTTGTGAGCTTGTGACAAAAGGCGCGCGCGGCGCCGGCTTCGATCGCCTCTGCGTCTTCAATCCGAGAGCGATCACCGCGACGAACTACACTCTGGGCAGACACGCCGCTTTACCGACAGGACATGTGGTGTTCCCCGATTATCCTGAAGTTCTGCTTCTGCACTACAAGCAATTGGGCCTCGAATACCTGATCGCACGCAGTGCGGAACTTCTCACGGGGCTTAAGTCCAAAGATATTCAAGAAGGGTGGGGAGTGCACTACACGTGGAGCCCGGAAAAGATCGCTCAAGCATGGCGGGATGTAAAAGCATTTTCCGGCCCTGTGCCTGGACTCGGCGAACTGAGGCACATAGAGCCGGAAGATTTTGGTGCGGACGAGCGTCTCGTCGCCAAGTCTGGAACCTTTGATGAAAAATGGTATCTGACCACTTATCCCGATGTAGCCGAGGCGGATATCGATCCTCTCGCCCACTACAATGCCTGTGGCTGGAAAGAAGGCCGCAAACCTAATTTCTACTTTGAGCCCGAGTTGTATTGTGAACAATATTCTGAAACTCTCACCCCGGGCCGAAACCCTTTATGTGATTACTTGGACCGTGGCGAAAAGACGGATGCGCGTCCTTCTCCTCGGTTCGACACAAGTTGGTATCGGTCTGAGTATGGCCTAGATCCGGACGAGAGCCCTCTTGGCCACTACTTGGGAAATCGAAAAAGCGGAAGAGTGAGTCCATCTCCGAACTTTGATGTCCTAAGATACTGCCGCGAGCATCCCAAGCTACTTCGTCTCGGAAAAGACCCATTCGAAGAATATTCCCGGGAATCTGCCGAAGGTTCAAAGAAGAACATCCGAAAACCCAGGCATTCTCGTGCAAGTCGCAGGGCTACGTCTGCAGCAGAGAACCAGTAAGAAACGAGTCCGGCGGTGTTTTACCGAGAATGAGTGAGCAGCATGGTCGAAAACTTTCCTCCTGAATTTGATCCTGCGTTCTATCGTGCCACCTATTCGGACCTTAATCTGCATTCCGATCAAGACTTGCTTCTGCATTATGAAACGTACGGCCGGCGCGAAGGCAGGTGTGCTTCTCCGGCCGTCTCGAGGAAGAACTTCCTCTCTTTCATTGCCGATTACGAGAACGCACTTGAAATCGGCCCATTCAATCGCCCCCTTCTTTCCGGACCAAAAGTCAAATACTTTGATGTTCTAGGAGCCGAAGAACTAAAAACGCGCGCAATAAACATCGGAGAGAGTCCTGAGAAAGTTCCAAACATTCATTTTGTTTGTAAGTCCGGGAGATTGAAGGAAGTTTCGGCCGGTTTCGATGTGGTTGTCAGTTCCCATTGCATCGAGCATCAACCGGACCTCGTCAGGCACTTGTGCGAGGTAGAAAGACTCCTATGCTCTGGGGGCTGTTACTGCCTGATTATTCCAGACTGCCGCTACTGTTTCGATCATTTCCTCGAGCCTTCGAATATCGCGGAGATTCTCGACGCACACTATCAGAAGCGCGAGCAACACACCCTGGCGAGCGTTATCGAACATCGTGCCCTGACCTGCCACAACGTTCCTCAAAGGCATTGGGTCGATGATTCAGGAGCACCCAATCTAAGTGCCGAAACTTTGAAGACTGCTATCCAGGAGTGGGAAGATGCTCGAGGACAATACATTGACGTACATGCCTGGCAATTCACCCCTCGAAGCTTCAGGCAGATCCTATCGTTGCTGAACGAACTCAAATTTACAACGCTGGCAGCAGCGAGGGTCTATGACACGCCGTTCGGCAATTGTGAGTTCTGCGCTGTGCTGCACAAGAACTGATGCGCGCTTTTGCCATTGTTTTACTGGAGAGCCGTGGATCCATTAATGCCAGATACTCGGTTCATAGCGACTGGTGACGTAACTTTGATTGTGTAAAAAGCAAGAGGGTGTAAGTTGGCTTTGCCTGACAAGCAAAAGCCATTCCGAAAAGGAGACCTACACCCAATGGCGAAGATAATCCCGATCAGCGAGCATTTCCAACATTTTCTAGCGGAGATGAAAGAGAGTTTCTGGGGCGATCTGTATGGGCAGACCCGGCAAGCGTGGCAGCGGTTTTTCGAGCTGCAGTCGGAGCGGCAGCGCGAGCGCTTCTGTGGCTGGGGGCGGCATGAGCGGAGGCGAGGGAAACGGCGAGTCTACCGCAACGGCTATTACGAGCGGGATTTCGTGACCCGCTTCGGCACCATCCGGCTGCGCATTGCGCGCACCCGCGGGAAGAGCTTTCTGCCGGTGGGACTGCAGCGCTTCCAACGGCGAGCCGAAGAAGTCTCGCTGCTGATCCGAGAAGCGTTTCTGCGTGGCATCAGCACGCGGCAGGTGGGCCGGGTGGTGGCCACGATCACGGGCGAAACGGTGAGTGCGCAGACGGTATCGAAGCTGACCCGGGATCCTGGACGAGGCGGTGCGCCAGTTTCATCAGGCGCGATTGCGCGATGACTATGTCTATCTGTTTCTCGACGGAGTGAGTCTGCGGGTGCGGCGGCCGACCGGACGCAAGCAGGTACAGATGCTGGTGGCCTATGGTATTCGCCAGGATGGCAGCCGGCACTTGCTGGCCTTTCTGCGCAGTCAGGGCGAAGGGCAGGCAGACTGGGAAGCCCTGTTGCAGGACTTGTACCGGCGCGGGCTGGAAGGCCGAGCGCTGCAGTTAATTCTCACCGACGGTTGTGCTGGATTGGCCGCGGCGATTCGCACCATCTATCCCAGAGTCCGGCATCAACGCTGCTGGGTGCACAAGATGCGCAACATTTTGGAGAAGGCTCGCAAGTGCGACTACGACGAAGTCAAAGCCGGAGCGCAGGCCATCTATCTTGCCGAGAGCCGCGCTCAGGCCGAAGCCGCATTTCGCCGCTTCCGCGCCCGCTGGCAACGCCACTACCCTGGGGTAGTGAAGCGGTTAGGGCACGACTTGCCGGAATTGCTGGCGTTCTTCGCTTTCCCGCGGCACCTGTGGCGCAAACTGCGCACTACCAATGTGATCGAGCGCTGCTTCGTGGAAGTACGTCGCCGTACTCGCCCCATGGTGTGCTTCGTCAACGTGGAAAGCGTGGACCGCATCATCTACTCCATTTTCCAGAGATTCAACCTGGAATGGAAAACCCGCACCCTCAACCTATTTACACAAGCGGCTTGACGTCACCATAGCGACTGGTAAAGATGACAACTCCAAAACGGTATCGTATAATCCTCACTCCCCCCGGACCCTCTCAACTGGGAACTCCCGATGAGTCTCACCAAATCGTCCGATCTCGCAACAACAACTGCGGCAGTCGAAGTGCCTGTAATTGCTAAATCTGTACCCGGGGACGAGCCAATCGCTCGAATCGATCTTCTCCACGTCGCTAATGGGCGAGCGTTCGTCTATGGATGGATCTTGGGACTTGCGAAAGCAGTGGAGCGCGCTTTTATCTATGCTGGTAGCGCAGTCTTCGACATTAAAGAGGCGACCGTTGTTCCTCGGCCGGACATCGCAGAACATTTTTCGCTCGACTCAAACGATCAGCAGCATGGCTTTTGTGCCATCTTCGACCTACCCCAGGATTTTGTTCAGGACTATGTGAGCCTGTATGTTGCTCTGGACTCAGGTAAGAGCTCCGAAACGCGCTGGCCCTTCTCGGGACATGGTTCTCTTAAAGAATCGCAAATCGAGCCCTACACCACGGCGTTGACGCGGACGCTTCCTCTAGTACAAAGGCCGGAGGCCAGGCGACTAGCCGAGTTCGCAGAGATTATCGGGTTATCGTGGGGCACGGAGTATTTGCCGGCGCTTCCTCCACCAGTACGGTTTTCATTCGATCTGTGTTGTGTGCTTGATGACACCATCCTAGTGATTGTGGGATGGATTTTTGATCCAGCGAAAGACCTAACTCTTGCTCAGGTTCAAATCGGAGGTTCCAACTTCGATCTGCTCTCGGGAGCGGTCGCCGTTCCTCGTCAGGAGCCTTATAGGGACGCAACTCAGTTCCGGAAGAACGATCTGCCGCTGAAGCCGGGATTTGTTCTCGTTCGGCCAATCCCACCACTGAACGAGAAGGAACGTGAAGCGAAATTCGTGTTTGCCTCAGGAGCAGAAACGGTGCGGTTTGACCGGCCACTGGTGTCGCTACCACAGGAGGCACGAAAGGACCTCGCTGCACTCTGCAGTAAGCTGGAGCCAGAATCAGCCTTCGATGTGATCGATTGTCTGAACCACGCGTTGAGAGATTTGCCAGGAAAGCAATCGCTTCTCAAATTAGTGGAACTAATTGCTCACAATACCGTCGAGCGCCTACCTGTTTCGATCCAGCACCCGAACCCTCGCCTGTTGCTCTACATTGATCGGACGATTCTCGTTCCCAATGAAGGAATCCTGCTGGAGGGCTGGTTCAATGAAGATCAAATAGGCTCAGCGAAAATCGTCGCCCACTGTGACTCTTCAGTCTTTGTAATAAGCGACGGATGGGTTCGCCAGACCAGGCCCGATGTCATGGCGTACCTTGCCAGCTCTGGAATTCAATCTGCTGATCATCGCCCGGGTTTCACCTGCTTCGTTCCCCTACAACAAACAAATTTGCCTTTCTACGTTACTGCTGAGTGTGAATCGGGCGATGTACGGAGAATGCGCGTTGTTGTTCCTGAAAAACCGATGCCGACGTTAGAGGCCGTACGGGCCCTGCTGACCCCTTTGAGTTGCGAACCTCCGGAGCTTCTTTCTCTTTTGGAGAATCACATTGGGCCTGCGGTTTCGGCCAGCTGGGCTGGAAGGCCCAAGCCTGTGCGAAAGCCAGTAGTCCGCACGCTCGGGAAGCCGGCACCTGAGCCTGCCGTGTCCATCATCGTGCCGTTGTATGGCAGACACGACTTTGCCGAATATCAGTTGGCGTTATTTGCCGATGACAAGGATTTCCACCAGTGCGAATTGATTTACGTTGTCGATGACCCGTCTATCTTCGCCGAATTCAATGGCCTCAGTGAGGATTTGTACGGAATTTATCAAGTACCGTTCGTGATCGCCTTTCCGGGTGCAAATCTCGGATTTGCTGGCGCTAACAATTTTGGCGCTCAGATCGCCCGTGGGCGAAAGTTGTTGCTGTTGAACTCAGACGTAATGCCGAAGAGGTCCGGTTGGGTCGGCGACCTGCTGCGCATATACCAGTCACTCGCGACTCCTGGCTTAGTAGGCGTGAAACTGTTGTACGAGGATGGCAGTGTGCAACATGCTGGAATGGCATTCCGAAAATACTCTGGATGGGGTAATTTGTGGATCAACGACCATCCGCTTAAGGGCCAGAGCCCATCGGGATTGAGTGGCACGAAGGAAGTCGATGCGGTGACTGCGGCTTGTACCCTCATCGAGACCGATCTCTATCGAAAATTGGGGGGACTGTCAGAGGACTACATCGTTGGCGATTTTGAAGACTCCGATCTCTGTCTTCGTGCCAGAGAAGCCGGACACCGCAACTATGTTGCGCTCGACATTGAGTTATACCATCTGGAACGTCAGTCACAGGATCGCATTGGAGACGCAAACTGGCGGAGGAATTTAACCCTCTATAACTGCTGGCTCCACAACCGTCGGTGGGGCACGATGATTCAAAAGACCGCTAAGGAAGTTTCTCAAAGCGAGTTTGGCAATAATCCAGAAGTTTTGGTCTAGCGCCACTACGCGGAAAAAAATGGAAGATAATCGAATTCTCGTTATCTCTCACGGCCATCCAGACTTTAGTCTTGGCGGCGGCGAGATTGCCGCGTACGAGCACTGGAAGGAGTTGAGACGGCGCGATATCCAGGCGATGCTGGTCGCCCGTACAAGTGCTTCGCCCAACCACATTGGCGCGCCCTTTTCCGTGCGTTCCGCTGACGGGCTCCAAGTGCTGTTTTGCTCTCCCGGGGTAAATCACTTTCGGCATTCTCAGCCGAAAAAGGATGTTGTCTACAGGGATTTTCGATCCTTGCTGGAACGCTTTCGCCCGACTGTAGTTCATTTCCACCACTACGCGCATTTGGGCTTGGAATTGATCCGTGAGGTTCGCAAATACGGGAGCAGCATCCCGATTGTCCTAACTCTGCACGAATTCCTTGCCATTTGTAATGCGAATGGCCAGATGATCAAGACTAACGGTGTGCTGTGCCAAAAATCAGCCCCGCTCGACTGCCATATGTGTTTTCCGGGCACTTCGGCTCAAGATTTTTTCATGCGCGAATTGTTCGTCAAATCATTTCTGGCCCTTGTGGATTTGTTTGTTTGTCCTAGTGCGTTTCTCCGCGATCGCTACGTAGAGTGGGGCATTCCTGCCGAGAAGATGATTGTCCTAGAAAATGGGCAACCCCCACTTGAGAAGAATTGGCCTGAGCTTGGGCAGCTTCCATTAAAAGAAGGGATGGAGCGGCGCTTCGTGGTATTGGGCCAGATCTCACGCCGAAAAGGCACGCTTGTGCTGTTGGATGCGGTTCACCGACTGCCCAAAAAACTGAAGAAGTGCGTGAGCATAGAGATTCATGGTTCGTCGCAATATGCGGAAGATGGTTTCGCAGCTCAACTCGAACAAGGATTGAAAGGGCTGGAGACTGTTGTCACTTTGTGTGGACCTTACCGTTCAGGAGATGCCGCGAATATCATTCAACGCAATGGTTGGGTCATTGTTCCGTCGATCTGGTGGGAGAATTCTCCCCTGGTGATTCAGGAGGCCTTCGCGGCAGGACGCCCTGTCATTTGCGGCAACATCGGCGGTATGGCAGAAAAAGTCCCCGCAGGGACTGCGGGGCTGAATTTTCGCGTGAGCAATGCCGCCGACTTGGCTGCCCGCATTGAGGAATGCGCAACCAGTCCAGAGCTTTGGAAGAAGCTGTGTTCCACGCTACCTAAACCGCCCACGATCCATGAGACTGTGGACCGACTCCTGTCGCTCTACGATCGAACACGAGCAGCAAGTTAGATTTTACTTTGCTGCTACTCGGCCAAGAAACTCTTAATACGGGCAAGCAAGGCGTCGATGTTGACGGTCCATCGGCGATGGACTGACTTTGTATCCAGCGGATCTGCCTTGCCAACGACAATTCCATAGTTCAACTGCAATGACGAATACATTCCTGTGTAGCTGTAGATCCATTGTGGCTCGGATTGAATATCAATCACTTTCGTGCCCGGATGGCAGAACATGGTATTGAAGAGTCCAGATCCAGAGGGTCCAACAATGATCGATGCAGAAGAGAAAGCTTTAATCTGATCCTGCACAGGGATCAGTTCCGGTTCAATGATTTCGAAACCCATGGATTCCAATTTTGCGATGAGCTCGCTTTCGTTTGTCATGATGCGAGTCGACCAACCGGCTTTGTTCAGGCTGTATCGGGAGACGTAGACCTTTTTACCGGACGGGGGACAGCCAACGTTCTTCCTCAAGTCTGCGTAGACTTCGCAACTCTCGGGATCAAGGTAGGCGTGGGGATCGCGCATGCATGGAACAATTGCTCGATCGATTCTGGTCAACGCGTTAATGTCATGCAGCTGGATCGTTTCTGCCGAGATACCGCAGAAATTCAGCAAATCCATGAACGGCTTCTGAATCGCGTAGGCGATGCACAGCGTAGACGTCAGCCCCAGGTCTCGAACAGCTTTTGCTTTTGGTACTACGCGAAATAGAAAAGATCCGTAGCTGAACGGTTCGTCTGAGCAGAGAACGACCGCGTTGCCCTCAACGTGCTTGGAAATGCGGCTCCCGGCGTCGAACTCGAAGAATCTCTCGCGATTGGTCGGCCGCAATCCGGTTGCTTCGTTTGCGAAGGATTCTGGTTTCGAAATTCGCTTCAGCTGATGTTGAAACACCGAATCTTCGGCATAGCCTTCGTCGGTGAAGAACTGTCGATTCGGAGTGAGGATTGTTCGGTATCCGACAAGGATTGCATCGGTTACGACCGCAGTGAAAGCAGGCGGATAAAGATACTGGACCGCTCCCATCCCGGAAGAAAACAGGCCAACATGGTCCGGGTCGTCCACGAACGCAGGTCTCTTCCGCTCAAAAACACGCGTTGTACTCTCCCCCTCGACGACAATGCCGTCGACACCACGGGAGAACAGATCGGAGCGTGAGACCCGCGGAAGGTCCGCGGGATTGACCATTTCATATAGATCGAGTGCTGACAGGTGTGGCGTTTCCGCAGTAGCCATTTGTTATCCCCTTTTCCGACTTTCAAGTGGATAGCGACCCGAGTCGTCCGAACAGTATGCCGCGACGGAGTGGCGAGAGGCTACTCGCAATTGAAAATTAAGCCATTCGACCTGCGACGATGCTCGCCTACGTCTACAAAATCAAACGAAGATCACGGCTGAACCCGCGGCGAAGGTTGACCTTGCTGTGACTCGGAATCGGCCGAGCGGTTGGCTACGTGCGGAATCCTGAGAGCGTGTGTAACCTCTCCTCGTTCTGCATCCCTTATCACGATGCCTGCGTGCTCGAGCAAAAGACCGGTCGCCCGGTCCAGTTCGACCACCGCTCTATCGTACGCGGCCTTTGCAGAAAGCAATGTCGCCTGTGACTGCGCCAGCAGAGTTTGGTCCTGAAGCACCATCACTAAGGTCGACGCTCCAATCTTGTACTTCTTTTGCTCAATCTCCAGTGTCTGCCGCGCCAACTCCACGGCGGTCTGTGCCGTCGTAACGCTCGCTCGATTCTGTTGGACGGAGTACTGTGCGTTTCGCACTTCGATACGGATCTGATTCTCCAGTTGCTGAAACTGCAATTGCGCTTGCCGCAATTCGAGTTCAGCGCGGACCTGGGTAGCCTGGGCCGTACGGTTGCGAATCGGAATCGTGAGACTGAGCTCCAAGCCTTTGTCAGGTGCCGCCGAATCGATTAGCTGGTTAAGAGTCGCGCCATATGAAATCGGTGATACCGGCAACGGAGGCTTTTTGAGGCCACACAACTGTGGAGTAGTAAAGCATATGTAATCCGGATTCTGTCTCCCCCCAAGTCCTGCGCCTCCGTAGAAAACAGACAAGTCCAGCGTTGGCAATAGCGCGTTATGCACGGCCTTACCGTTGAGTCTCGAGTTTACGAGGTTCATTCGAGATTCTGCCAAGTCGGCGCGGTGTTCAAAAGCTTCGCTCACCAGATCCTGAATGGGAACGGCTTTCTCCTCCGCAGGCATCACAAGAGTCGAAGTCGGAATCACTTCTGCATCTGCCAGCAGCGGATCAACCAGTGAGCGGCTGAGTGCATTCTTCATCAGCAGTTGCGCCAAGTCTAGGTTGGTGAGCGCCTGCGTCAGATATTGCTGATCGTTCGCGACCGTTGCCTCCGCGCGCACTAGTTCGATCGGAGCGAGCGTCCCGATCTCTACCTGCATCTTGCTATTGGCCAGCACCTCCTGCGCAAAGGCTAATTGTTGCTTCTCTACTTTGACGATCTCGTAGCAGTACACGAGCGCCCAATACATGTTCTCTATTTGATCGACGGTTGTAGCCACCTGGTAACGGAAGGCTACGTCGGAGATCTCACGGTTGTTTTTGGCAATTTGTATGAAACGCGTGTTGACTGCCGGACCAAACCCCTGCAAAAGGTGCTGGGTCAACATGAGCTGAAATGTCGCATTGAGAGCGGGGGACAACAGGATGTCGATGCTGTTATCGGTGACGCGGCTGTTGGTGTAGGAAACGAACATCTGCCCGCCCCAGTGGAATCCTTGACTGTAGCTGAAGTTGCCAGATGTCGTGTTCAGACTGTTGGCGCAAAGGGCGGAGTTACAGATACTGTTGAGACGTTCTAAGTGGAAGATCCCGGTAAGCGTGGGGTCAAAGCTGGAAGGCTGCGGACCCGCTCCAAAACTGGATAAAACGATTCCACCGGTTCCTGCACCCGCGCCACCTGCTGCTATGGAAGTTCCGCCTTGGCCCGATCCTCCAGCTCCAGTCCCGGTTCCGCCACTCGCCCCGACTCCACTAGCAAAACTCGCTGTTCCGCCAGCGAGTCCCCCAGCCGGGATTCCCGGAGTGTTCTGCACAAGTCCGCTATTGACACCCTGAATGCTCGATCCCGCCAAGGCACGCCAGATGTCGGTATCGGCGATGTTGAGGTTATAGCGAGCAATCGCGATATCAAGATTGTTCTCAAGGGCCAACGCGATCGCATCATTAATGGAGATATACAGTTTCCCGTCCTGTATCAGACCGTCGATCCGCGATGAATTAGCGAGGTTCGGTTCGGGAATCTGGCGCACCGTGTAGGGGCGAATCGGATTCGGAAAGTGCGTAGCCGGTTTTGAGTACGCCTTCACATCGAAGGGCATCCATGCAGATGGCGTCGATTGCGTTTGCATGCCGGGTGCCATCGGTATGCTGGAAGCATCTTGTGCCCACGCCGTAATCGCAGTTAACAAAATCAACGTCACGGACGTGCGATGCAACAGGTTTAGAATTTTGCCGTTCTTCATTTGTATCATCTCCATAGATTAAGTCCAGAAAACGAGCGTTTCGTGATTCTTCTTGTAGGGCCGGAGTTCATTCCTGGCTCCAGCGCCGGCCAGGAAGAGGACGAGTCCCGCCGCCGCGCCTGCGTATTGTGGGTGAAGTGAAACTTCAGATCTGTGCCTTGGGGTCTCGCTAAATCCGGTTCGTTACGATGACTCCTCCAAATCCCCCCATCTCCACTTAGCGGCCGGAGTTCTGCCTTCAAAGAACCCATAGCTGATAAAGTGCTCGTGCGCCGACGCCATCAATCCGCACTCCACGGCCGCCGCTACATCGGGATATTGCTTGCAGTACCATCCGTCGTCGAACGGAATGAAAGGAATGAACAACCGCAAGGCCTCTTTAAGTCCGTCAGGCGTTACTGAATCAGAAACGCTGCCGGGTGCTGGAATGCCTCCGACCATCTGAAGAACCGTGCCCCATGGCGACTCCGATATCGGTGCGTCATCGAGTTCCTCCTTGGGTCGCTGGAGCCAGTGTAGGTAGGGATCCAATCCCAAAGCCAGGCAGTCCGGATTCATTTCCGAATAGGCCGCTGCGTCGAACCCAGGGATTGGGCTGTACTGTCCAGCTCGGCGGCTTCTCAGGTAGTGACCTAACGGGCTCTCCTGCCCGATTGCGTATTCGTCTCGATACCACTCTGGATCAAAGTGCGGAGATGGCCACGCATTCTCGCGCTCGCCCCTGCGGATGTAGTGCACCAGAGGATTCTCATCCGGGAGCAACTCGGCTCGATAGGTCTTGGTGTACCACACGGGATCAAAGTATGGATTCGGAGCAAACTGCTGTCGCCATCCATCGACGCAATAGTGTTGAAGCGCATCCCCCTCATTAATCTCTTGATGGCTTGCGGCATACCATTCGCGATCGAACAAGCCGGAAGACTCGACCACGCTTATTGAAAAAGACTGGGCATCGGTTGTTGGTAGCTCGGTCACGAGGCCTCCATCACTCGGTGTAGACTTTACGGGATTATAGGTATGGAACGATTCCCGATCTACCTTCGTCTCTCCGAACGTGTCGCGGGTTGGACTCGCGGACCTGAGGCCGCAGAACTAATGCGGGCCACCTACAACCTTCCCAGCGACGCCGTAGTGGTTGAGATTGGATCGTTCCTGGGTTCTGGCTCTATTTTGCTCGCCGGTGCGCGCAAGCTGCGCCGTAGCGGCCAAGTGTACTGCGTCGATCCCTTTGACGGCTCGGGGGATGCACCCTCGGTGCCCGAGTATGCGCGGATTCTTTCAAGCCACGCGAAGACCTCGCAGCTCGAAGCATTCCGTGAGAACATCCGTAATGCCGGGCTCGTCCGTTGGGTGACCATTCATCAGGGTCCAGCCGAGGAGATCGGTCAAAACTGGAGCCTCCCTGTGGACCTCCTCTTCATGGATGGAGATCAGTCTCCCAACGGAGTGAACGCAGCATTTGCCAGCTGGGAGCGCTCCCTTAAGCGAAATGCCACTCTGGCTCTGCACAATTCGACTCCCCGCGAATACGCTGCCGAACACGATGGCCATTTCCGGTTACGCGAACGCCTGATGGCTGGCTCGGATTACGTTCTGACCCAGGAAGCCCAGTCAACTTCGTTCTTTCAAAAACAATGCGGTTGAACTCACCTGCCCATTTACGTTGTCGTCGACACCCGCGAAAGCGACTTTTGGGTCTGAGATTGATAAAAACGCTCCCGGGAAAACTGCATGGAGCTGCGTTGTTCAGCACCTGCTTCACAACGGACGGAATACCCACCTTCAGCCCCGCAATCAGCCTCGACGCGCTCCGGCATAGCCACGTGGCGGACCGCAACCACGCGTATCGTCACGCGCTTTTTCGAACGCGAAGAAAAAGCAACCTCGCACTCGGGGTGTGTGCAGCAGTAGCTTCCGTTCATAGCACGCGTTGGTGAGAAAGTGCGGATCGTGCGCACCATAATTTCGATCACATTCCACTGCGCACGGAATCCCATAGCATCGACATCGTACTCGCCCTTACCAAAAGCGCGAAGCCGGGCCACCCACTGTCTCGAAAGGTGAAGGGAAAACAAAGCTCTGGAAGCCGAGCTACCCGTCCACTTTCGCTCGATTTCGGAGTTGACCACAAGGCCCCTTATACCGACCCAACCTGCTCCCTAAGCACTACAAGCGCAGGCGCAGCAACCGCTCGCGCCCCCACTTCTCTTGTCGCCTCCTTTCGCATCGAGCTGTACTTCAAGCAATAGTACGGACAAAACGTCTCGCAGCACGCGTACGGCTGTTTGTGCAGATTCAGTTCTCCCGTAATCAGACTGCCAATCCTCTCTTTTTGCTGGCACCGCCAGATGGATCCACGCGGATCGATCCGCACAAAGTCCACTCCCGCACGGCAGTCATGTCCACGAAAGTCCGGAAACCCGCCGACGTAATCGCGATCGTGAATCGGATTTACGGTGTAACGTTCGTACTGCAACTCGGGAAACTGTCCTAATATTCGATCGATATATGACCGAATCAGCTCCCGTTCCACGCTCGTGTATGCTTTCGGATACCATTCGTCTCGTACTAATTTTGGCAGCAGCAAGCAGTCCGCTTCGCTTTGCAGCTGCGCGTAAAGCGCAGGAAACTGCCTGATTACTTGGGACGTGACGACGACCGAGGCAAACACGTAGAAACCGTAACGCTTCAGAAGGCGGATATTATCGACCAGCGCTTCCCATCCGTTTGTCCTCGATCGCTCTTCTGCATGAATTCCGACATGAATGGATTGCACTCTCTCCGGTCGCAGTCTTCTCACAAATTCTCGCAGCCGCTGTGT
>Ga0207092_1015_pt2 | contig 38955 bp, 38 predicted proteins | sample Alteio_BWMinHeat_48_FD_153533 | JGI IMG/M metagenome (GOLD analysis project Ga0207092, IMG submission 153533) | Enriched cells from forest soil in Barre Woods Harvard Forest LTER site, Petersham, Massachusetts, United States -... | ecosystem: Environmental > Terrestrial > Soil > Temperate forest >... | reverse complement strand
TCCATAGCTATCATCGAGATGGCCAGATGCGAGTGGACGGCAATATGGGCGGCACCACATCCTACGAACCGAATAGTGTTGGTGAATGGCAGGAACAGCCGGACTTTCGCGAACCTCCGTTAGCGCTCAACGGCGCCGCCGACCATTGGAATCATCGCACTGATGAGGATTATTATTCGCAGCCGGGAGCGCTGTTCCGGTTGATGACGCCAGTTCAGCAACAGGCGCTCTTTGATAATACAGCCCGTGCGATGCGCGGAGTATCCGATGTGGTAAAGGCTCGTCACGTTGGCAACTGCTCTAAAGCCGACCCCGCATACGGGGCCGGTGTGGCGGAAGCCTTGCGCAAGATTGCATCGTAAGTCGATTGGTATTTACTACTGGGACAGCGGGGTTGCTCGTTGTCACAGTGTGAAGACGCAAAAATGCTTATCTTACCTATGAAATGCCATTGTGACTTACGGCGGGAATTTTTCGTCGTTGAGATGTCTGCGAGTGGAAGCGGTCTTGCGCATTCGCAACCGCCGTTTAGAGGAAAATGTTGATCATTCACCAATGACGATCTGGCAGTTGTGCGAACTGTCTCTCTATCGAGGTCAGGTGGCATTCAGGTTGTGAGAGATCTACATCCGATCGTCCAACCTTCTTTGGCTTTAGTAATTATGAGTGATCTATTTGGTGCCAGCGGCAATCCCGCAGATATTCCTCCGCAAAATTTTCAATCTTCCGCATTGGATCCGCATACGGGGAGAACATCGGTAACAAATCCAGTTGATATCGATAGTCGTAGGGACCAAATTTTTCCGGTACTAACAATTGCTGAGATAGCCTCAATAATGCGCTTTGGAGTCGTGCGCCATTGGCACCCAGGAGAAATTATTTTTCATGCAGGAAAAGCGTCTGGCGGCATGCATGTGATCCTATCAGGCTGGGTTGTAATTAGCCGGCACGATGGTCTGAATAGACAAATTACGGTAGCGCATCGGGGGCCAGGGGAATTTACAGCGGAGATTAGCCAGCTATCGGACCGGCCGTCGCTCGTTGAAGGCACTGCCGTCGGTGAAGTAAGTACCTTGCAGATCAGTTCACTGATGTTACGTCGGTTGATCATCAATAACGCAAATTTAGGTGAGCGTATTATGCGTTCGTTGATTTTGCGTCGCATGAATCTTCTCGATACCGGGGAATGCGGACCAGCCCTTGTCGGCACGGCCGGAACCCCGGATATGGTAAGACTTCAAAATTTCCTGACTGGCAACGGGCATCCGCATACCGTGCTTGATCCCGCTGTGGACCTCGCCGCGGCAGCACTGCTTCAAGTGTATGCGCCGGCGCCACAACATTTGCCCTTGGTCATATATCCGGACGGAGGAGTTGGCTTTAATCCCAGTGAGAGTGCCTTGGCAAGGAATCTGGGAATGCTGCCTCAGTTGAAAAATTCTCACGTATATGACGTCCTCATCGTTGGCGCAGGGCCGGCGGGACTGGCTGCGGCAGCCTATGCGGCGTCAGAGGGCTTGTCGGTCCTCGTGCTTGAGCAGCGCGCTTTCGGCGGCCAGGCTGGAGCCAGCTCCAGAATCGAAAACTATCTTGGCTTTCCGACAGGAATATCCGGCCAGGAATTGGCGGGCCGAGCTTATGTTCAGGCGCAAAAATTTGGCGCGGAAATCGCGGTTCCACTAAGTGTGGTTGGCTTGCTCTGCGATACGTTTCCCCGCCGCGCGGTATTAAATGACGGAAGCTATGTACAGGCAAACACTGTGGTGATAGCGTCTGGTGCCCGCTATCGTCGCTTGGGTCTGGCAGGATCGGAGCGCTTCGAAGGCAGGGGGATACATTACTGGGCATCTCCCATCGAAGCAAAGCTCTGTTTCGAGCAAGAAGTTGCCCTGGTTGGTGGCGGAAATTCGGCAGGCCAGGCAGCCGTTTTTCTCGCATCGCATGCATTCAAGGTGCACATGGTCGTACGTGGACCTGGATTGACGGAAAGCATGCCTTCTTACCTAATAGAGCGCATCGCGATGACGGAAAACATAGACCTTCATACGCATTCGACTGTGTCGGCGTTAGACGGCACCGAGGAAGGGCTTGCCGCTGTAAGCTTGTTGCGGCACGGTTGCGAGAGAATCATTCCAGCTTCCAGGCTTTTCTTATTTATCGGCGCCGAACCGCAGACCGATTGGTTGCGCAACTGCGGCTTAACTCTAGATCGTAAAGGTTTTGTACTCACCGGCCAGGCCACCAAAGCCAGTGCCAGGAACACTTCTGGTTTAGCAACCAGTGTGCCCGGAATATTTGCCATAGGGGATGTACGTGCCGGTTCTGTTAAACGTGTTGCCTCAGCAGTTGGCGAGGGGGCTGCTGTGGTTGCGCAAATTCACGCTTATCTGAGCAACTCAGATGGCGTCGCGTAACGGGGAATTTGATGCCACATCTTCGGATAGGAAAGCAGCGGTTCAAAACATGCTCAGTAGGCCACGTCTTGCTGCGACAGTTGCCGCTTCGGTTCGACTTGAAACGTTGAGCTTCGCAAGAATATTGTTTACGTGAAATTTCACGGTGCCGACTTCAATTCCGGCGCTACGCGCTATCATCTTGTTACTTTTTCCAGTGGCAAGATGCACCAGAATTTCCAGCTCGCGCTTCGATAATCTGTTTGTCTCCATTCGCTCGGCCAATTTCGATGCGACTTCGGTTGGCAAGAATTTACCCCCTACGGCGACGGTCTTTATGCATTTAATCAGTTGCTCTAGACCCGCATCTTTGAGTAAGTATGCTTGCGCGCCCGCGTGCAGGCCGCGATAGACATCCTCCTCGCCTTGGTACGATGTAAGTATCACGATACATGCGTTGGGATTTATTTGACGGATACGTTCGATCGCTTCGACTCCGTTCATTTCCGGCATATTGAGATCCATGAGAATCACATTTGGACGCAATTGCTTGTAATACTCCAGCGCCTGGCGTCCGTTGCAGGCCTGTGCTACGAGATGAAACTCCGGTGTCGCATTAATGAGCGATGTAAGGCCGGCGAGTATCAGCGGATGGTCGTCCGCTATCAGAATAGAGATAGGTTCCATATCAACTAGATTTCTTTCCGGATCCGAACATTTTTATATTGCTGGACACTTCAACCTGCGCGCCGCCTGGGGGGAAATTGACGTGAAATGAAGTGCCGTTTGGTTGCCGAGACGTGCACCAAATTCTTCCGCCATGAGCCTCAACAATTGAGCGGCAGATTGCCAGCCCCATGCCCATACCGTCGGGTTTTGTCGAAAAGAGAGGGTCGAATAAGCATCCTGCCGAAATGGTGTCGATGCCTATGCCGTTGTCTTCAACACTGAGTCGTAGGGTCCCGCAAGTGTCTATGATCGCTGAACGGACCTCTAACAAACGTGGTCTGTTTTCGATATTGCTCATTGCGTCAATTGCGTTCAACAGTAGATTCATTATGACCTGCTGCAATTGCGCTCGATCTGCATTGAGAAAATGCTTGCCAAGAGTTAGTTGAGTGTAGACCCTCACTTTACGGCTTTGCAATTCAGATCGGAGCAGTAGCAACACCTCTCGAATTGCATCGTCTACCATACAAGGTGCTAGTTCCGGTCCCGATTTGCGCGCCATACCTCTAATACTGCGTATCACGTTCCCAGCAGTGTTACCCGCTTGAAGTATCAGGTTCAAGGCATCTTCTACCTGGGCTAACTGCGCCGGTTCTTGCCGCAGCCAACATAGACCGGCATCGGCATTTAGCACGATGGCGGCTAAAGGTTGGCTGACTTCATGCGCCATTGATGCGGCAAACTGGCCCATGGCTGTGATCCGCGCTATGCGAGCAAGTTCGCCTTGTGTCAGGCGCAAGGCTTCATCAGACCGCTTTTGATTGCTAACGTCCATTACTGAGCCGAAAATTTCCAGCTTCCCGGCATGATTAATTTCAGTCCTTCCGACGCTTTGCAGATGACGCAGGGTGCCATCGGGCAGCGTGATTCGATATTCGTGTTGTAGATTCCGCCCCTCGTTTAACGCCTCGTATATTTCTCTCTCTACCTGCGGTCTGTCTTCGCTGTGGACTCGCCCCATGAATTCTTCGAATGTGATCGTATGGGGCGGCGGGTCAAAGTGTAGTATGCGGATGAGCCCCTCGCAGCAACCAAATTCGCCAGTTTCAATATTCCATCTCCAGATCCCTGCTTGGGTGAGGGTCCGCCCGATTTCGAGTGACACTTTGCTGGCTTTCAGCGCGTCTTCGGTTTTTCGGCGAAGCGCATTTTCTAATTGCAGTTGCTTCGATAAATAGGCGTTGTCGAGCAAAAGTGCTGCGTGTGTCGCCAATAACTCAAGAGTCAGGACGCGGAAATGATTAAAAACCTCTTGTTCTGTAGAATTTTCTAGATAGAGTAGTCCGATCAGGTTCGTGTGTTTTAAGAGGGGAATGCAAAGAGCCGAACGTGGATTCCTTTGTAGGATATACGTGTCTGGGAATGGCGCGCCAGCGCGGACAGAGTCGTTCAAAACGATACTCTTGCGATCCATGGCGACTGCATTTAATAGTATGGTAGGAGCCTCTTCGGGACTTAATTCCGTCGGATTTGGAAAAATTTCAATTTGATCGCTTGTTATGTCGGCGCGCGCGGCTATCAGCCGTCTTTCACCATGGTTTAGAAATAGCATGCCGGATTCGGCGCCTGCATAGGTCAGACTGGTCGCGAGTAAAGTTTTTATCAGGTCGTTAACGGCTGTCTCTCCCGAAAATGCCCGTAACGCCTGTAGCGCCAAATGAAGATCCAGGTGGCCAGAAGTATTTTGGGAAACCTCATGAAAACGTCTACTTTGCGGGAACTTGCCGTGAGTGACCCTGCTGCTTTTACGCCATTCGCTTCGGTATCGTATGAGATCTGCCAGAACGGTTTGGGCAGTTTGATAGTCGTCGTCGCTGTGCCGGCCCAGAAGCTTCATAACAATTTGAGAGAGGTTCTCCCATAGTTTTGAGCTTGCCTGGGGAGAGCGAGCTGAAAGCCTCTGTATGTGAGAACGTGTCGAATCAATAGAATCTGGCTGTGCGAACGGCGGTTCTCCGTTCAATAATTCGTAGAGTATTGCGCCTAATGAGCATAAGTCGTCACGTTGGCCGTCCATTTTGCCAAAAACTTTGCGTTGTTCCGGTGCCGTACCGGCATTGCCGATGTTGGCAGTACATTCTGATTCTATCGGTGTGTCAGTGAAATATTTGGCTTTGCCGAAACCGGTCAAATAAATTTTCCGGTTGCTTGCTAGAACGATGCTGGAAGGATGTAAATTTAAATGAAAAACTCCACTGGAATGCATGTCATCTACTGCAGCCGTGAGCGCTAAGGCAACGGACAAAAAATCTCCCATGTCTAATTTTCCTCGCGGAAGATTGCACAGTGGTACTCCTCCTGGATCGGGGAAAATAAGTGCTGGCCCTTGACGATAGGCTTCTAACGATAGAGGGATCAAGGCCCAATTAGGATCTAGTCGCTTTCGTAGATTGAACTCGCATTCCAAAAGATATCCCGCTTCTGCATTTGACTCATGGCCAGCGGGCAAGGCTACTAATGCCGTTTCCATACCAGCACAGGTTATGTGTTCTGCACGATGTAAGACTATCAATCGATCCGCATGCAGCGGGACGAGTTTCGACGCCGACAAATCGAACACGGACGGGCTGTTCAATATTGTATTCATACGTTTGAATGATTTAACTTAGGTTTCATGCAGTCAGACGCGGTGCGTGTTTTTTCTAGAGATCGTTGGTCGATTGTGAGGTACTTATATAGCGACAGATTTAAAATTCGAAACTCGATGTTTTTTTGCACAGGCTTACGCAAGGCCGTGTATTTGAGAGGTTAATTGTTCTCCATTGAAATAACTGTGCAGGTCGTTATTGCGCGCCACCTGCCTGATGATCAAGTTATTTGTTCCATCGTCGTCCGATTCGGTGCCGATTCTTGCGAGTGAGCGGACTTCAATCAGGATCGTCTCGTAAGCGGGAATGCGTGTTAGTTGCGCTAGTACCGGCTCTCGACGACGCGAAGCCTTCGCAATTGACGATTCTTTGGCAAAGTCCTGAGCTAGTGCAAATGTGATGCCGCCCAGTGTTTGAACGCGTTCTGCGATGGTGTCCGTGATTGCAGCCTGCACGTTGTGTTTATCGAACAGTAGATGAAATTGGTAAGAGGTCGAGCCAGATTTTTTCCAGTGCGCTTTCTTGTTGGCGTCACGGATTGCCATTGTATGAGCGTGTAGCCTGTTAGAAACACGCACGCTGGCCGATCGTACATCGGCTGCTCGGCCAGTCCAGGCTTCGGCCAGCGCACTGGAGCCCTGTAAAATATTGCGGGATTTTTCGCTATCGGTTATTTGAGAGGCCATGGCTGTCTTTTTGGGTTAAAGGTGGCGTGAACTCGCGTTTGCATAACAAAAATGAGGAATTTTTGAGAGTATGCTTTGCGCGGTTGGATTCTCTATTATCCGAAAGGGGAATTGGTACTGATCTTTATGTAGGGCAATCAAATCTCCAATATCGACAGTACCCAATATGATGTTGTTTCATAGAATTGCGCAGGAGAATCAAAAAAATTAACACTCAGCCTTGCAGATCAGTACCTCGTTGCTGAAATGCATCCTTGAACAACTTTCTTTGCGATTTTTTCAAAATGACGATATCGTTCCGAAGTAGCCAACAGAGAGATAAATATTGTCATTTTGATTGCTTCAACCTCACTAAACGTAATGGTGAAAAGAAGTCGTTGTGCTATTTTATTCAATAATCTAGCGAAGATAGTTAGCGCTGGAAGCACCTACACTGTTCGATTTATTTGAACAATGTAATTTTGGAGATAATCTTGGATCGCCTAAAAGCCATGCAAACCTTCGTTCGAATTGTGGAGGCAAACAGCTTTTCAAAAGCAGCAGAAACGTTGAATTTGCAGCGTGCTTCATTGACGGCAACATTGCAAAATCTGGAGGCCTTTCTTGGCACCAGACTGTTGCAACGATCTACGCGCAGGCTGTCTCTGACGCCAGATGGTGCTGAGTACTTTGAAAAATGCACGCAGATCCTCGCCGCCATCGAGGAGGCTGAGAACAGTTTTCGTGGACAGGGACAGAAGAGGCCAAAAGGAAAATTGCGTCTTGATATGCCAGGTGCTGTAGGCCGCCACGTCGTTTTGCCGCGCATTTCTGAGTTCTACGATCTGTATCCAGAGTTAGAATTGATTATGAGCCTCACTGATCGCTTGGTTGATATGACTCAAGAGGGAGTGGACTGTGCGTTGCGAGTTGGAGACCTCCAAGACTCTTCTCTAATTGGCAGACAGATTGGCAGCATGCAGTTCGTAACGTGCGCGTCACCAGCGTATTTGAAGCGTTTCGGTATGCCGAAGTCCATTGAACAGCTGCGAGAACATCGTGCGGTCATACACTGCTCCGGAAGGACCGGTAGGGCCTTCGACTGGGATTTTCTGGTCGAAGGAAGCGTGGTGAAAATTGATATGGCAGGCGTGATCTCAGTGAATGATGCTGATGCGCACGTCGCTTGTGGTCTCCAAGGCCTGGGTCTCATGCAGCCGGCTCGCTACCAGGTACGAGAGCATTTGCAAAGAGGTGATTTGGTAGAGGTCTTGTCGCAATGGCCTCCAGCGCCCATGCCTGTTTCGCTTCTGTATCCGCAAAATCGAATAAACTCGCCAAAGCTGCGTTTATTTGCTGATTGGGTTGGCGAAATTTTTCGTCAACAAATTGATTTCAATGACCCGCAATAACTAAATTTTCATTCTTCCGACCCGGCGCCAACTTAAGCAGTGCTCAGATATGTGGCCGACGCCGATCAGGTACAGTGTCAACTCAGCGGCAATCAAGACATTCAGAATTCAAGCAATGCAGGGGGCAATTCATTTTTGTGGTCGATGACAGCTTAAGCCAGCATTATCATGAATTAGAGGAAGTGTCAGGAATCGGGAGCTGTCGGTTGTTAGCCGAGATATTTTGGTCTATTGTAAGACGGTGATGCAGGTGCCGCTACTCCACGAAAGGTCGGCGCTGTACACGCTACAGCGCCGACTAATCGTCAACTAGAACCTCAATCGACTATGACTTTAAGAATGCGAGCAGATCTGCATTCAATTTATCTTTATGTGTCGTTGGCAGGCCATGAGGCGCGCCTTCGTAGATAATCAACTTCGCGTTTTTTACAATCTTCGCAGATGCTTTGCCGGCTGTATCGATTGGGACAATCTGGTCATCGCTGCCGTGGATGATTAGAGTCGGCACATCGATTTTTTTCAGATCTTCAGTGAAGTCGGTTTCCGAAAATTGCTTGATACAATCGTAGGCGTTTTTGATCCCGCATTGCATGCCTTGTGCCCAGAATGTATCTCGGACACCTTGGGAAGGCTTGGAGCCAGGACGGTTGTAGCCATAAAACGGCGTCGTCAGGTCTTTGAAGAATTGTGATCGATCGGCCAGAACCGCACTACGAATGCCGTCAAACACGGACATTGGCAGGCCGTTAGGGTTGTTGGCAGACTTGACCATCTGCGGGGGTACAGCACCCACCAGCACCGCCTTGGCGACGCGTTTGCTACCGTGACGCCCGATGTAACGTGCCACTTCGCCGCCGCCGGTCGAATGGCCTACCATCGTTGCGCCTTTCAGGTCCAGGGCATTCATTAATGTCGCCAGATCGTCGGCGTATGTGTCCATGTCATTGCCGGTCCAAGGTTGACTCGACAAACCATGTCCACGCCGATCATGTGCAATAACGCGATAACCATTGGTTGCCAAGAAAATCATTTGATCTTCCCATGCATCGCCCTGTAATGGCCATCCGTGGCTGAACACCACAACCGGGCCTGTTCCCCAGTCCTTGAAATGAATCTGAGTGCCGTCTTTGGTTGTTACAGTGTTGATCGTGTGCTTGCCAACGCCAGCACTTGTCGCCGGGGCGGTTGAAGCTGCTACGGCGTTGGAAGACGCAAGCGCGGCACCGGCTGCAGCACCGGCAACGGAAACAAGCAATTTACGGCGTGAGCTGATTTCTTCACTTTCATTTTTCTTGGACATGATATTGGCCTTTCCTGGTGAGTGGTAGAAGTACGTTAAATACCGTGGGCGCTTTAGTAAGCAATAATGAGTCTAGTCACGCAGAGCGTATTCTGCTACTGCCAAAAGACCAGTAGCAGAACGCATGCTGGCTGCAGAACTAAGCCATCAACTCAAATCCGAAGGCAGCGCGAGCGGCAAGCATCGCAACGGTAGCAGCCCAAAAATCATGCGCACGCCTACTGAGGAATTACCGTTGGACATCCCGCGCGACCGATTGATTAATATCATGCCGTCGAGGTTGCTCGCTTAACCGTTGCGACCCTGGGTGATACTTTCATTGGCATGTTGCTGGCAAAAAATTCTGAATTTTGCAAATGAGGACCTTTGCGCATGGCGCAATAGTGCCCACCGTTTTCTGTCTATTCTCGCTCATTAAGGCCGGGTATATAGTTTGTTCATTCCCTACAAGCATGTAGGTGACCCATGAAAACATTATTGGAGAACGACATGAAAATTACGCCGATGGCTACGGGTTTTGGTGCGCTGGTTGAGGGCATAGATTTAAAAGAGATAACTGACCACGACGCTAACGGACTTCGTGCAGCGTTGCTCGAGCATGGACTACTGATTGCGCATAAGCAGAATTTGAGTCCGCAGGAACAAATTTCGGTGTCGGAGACATTTGGGGCTCTTGAGTCATTTCCTCCCAGTGTCGCGAAGATTCCCGGTCTTCCGCAAATTTTCAGGGTTGCAAGCCGTGCTACCGATGGCAACACCGATGTTGGCCGCTACTGGCATTCCGACGGTTCATTCAAGGAGAGAGTTACTCCAATTTCCATTTGGTACCTCGTCGAACAACCAAAGGTCGGCGGCGATACCTTATTTACAGATTTGCAGCTCGCTTACGAAGAATTGCCTGCTCCTATGAAGACAGAAATTGGTCAATTGATTACCGCTCATCACAATGGCATACGGCACCCGCTCGTTTTAGCTCATCCAAAAACCAAAAAACTTGGGATTTACTTAAACGTTGGGCTTACCGGGGGTATTGTCGGATTGGAGCCAGATAAATCGGCGATGCTGATAAAAAAACTAGACGCGCATTTTTCACGTCCTGGTGCTGTGTACACACATGAATGGCAAGTCGGCGATTTTGTCGTTGCAGACAATTTTCACGTTGCGCATAAAGCGACACCTATTAGTGCGGAATATCGACGAATCCTAAATCGGACAACGGTTCGGAGTGATGGAGTGCGCTGGTTTGACAAAGATATTTATGTGGCGGATCAGAATGTGCATGCCTAGCTTTTAGAGAGAATCCAATGCGTAACCGGGGGAATCGGCCATCGTTGGGTCCATTGCTGCCTGGACGGCAGCAATGGAAGGTTGAATGCACTCACGATCGCAACTGCGGCTCTGCCAATGGCAAGTTGTGCAAGCGCTTACCAGCAGCCTGAGCCAAAGTGTTAGCCAAGACTCCCGCCATCGGGGTTGGCGACCTTCCGCAATCGACGGCCGTGACCACGCGCAATGATGAGGTCGGTGGCGTAGCCATGCCATATCCGACGAAATATCCGATTCAGTGGTCTTGCCCACGATATGCCCTTCATTTGTCTAGGCTTGCTGAAAGCCGATCAGGGCTCCGAAAGTTTAATTGAATTGAGGAGGTACCGCCGTTTCCCTCATGACAGCCTCGGGAGTTCGATATTTTTCGGCCATTTCTTGCTCCTCGCCGGTCTCTATTTGCGCCTGCATGTAAGCACCCAGGTGCTGCGCGTGTTTTACTATGCTGGCGCCATAGCTGGTGCGAAGCTGGTTATATTGCGCCAGAGCGGCATCAATTTCTAGTGACGCTAGTAGGGTTGCCAGGGTTACTGCATCGCCGGCTGCCTTCGTTACACCCATACCACAATGTGGACGTGCGACATAAGCAGCGTCCCCTAGCAGTACGACACGGCCGAATACAAGATTAGGTGTTTGCAAGTCATAGATAGGTTGAAAGAACGGCAGGGCAGTGCGGGAAACAAGTTCGGCGAACTGCGGCGCCAATACGGCATTGGCGGTGGCTCGAATTTCTTTCAGCACGGCAGAGCTAATTAGCGGCGGTGGAATACCGTTGTCATGCACTTTACCTGAGCTGTCGGTACTGAGGCGCCGCAGTTCTTCATTGTCTGCAGGACGGTACCATACGAAATTGTAACGACGTTTTCCGACTTCGAGTGCGTTATAGGCGCCAGCTACCGGGTAACCTAATATCTGCTCGCGTGGAGGAAGGCAGAAGGAAAAATGTTCAAAAATGGAGTCGTGGGTTGCGGCTGAAAGTTCGCCTTCTTCAACCAGGCCGCGCCAAGCGACGTAGCCCGCATACTGAGGCATGGCGGACGGCAGATATTGAGCTCTCGCCGTCGAACGGATGCCGTCTGCGCCTATTAGCAGATCGCCTTCAGCAGAGGTTCCGTCAGTGAATTCGGCGATTACTTTATCTCCGAGTTGCCGAATGCTACCTAAGGTTTTTCCAGACGCGTATTGATCTGGAGGCAGCTTGTTTTTCAGCAGACTGAACAAGCGCCCCCAAGCCGTCAAAATTTGAGGATAGTTGCGTTCGCATAAGATATGTCCGAATTGATCAAGGGTGCGCCGGCCTAATATCTCGATGCCGATATCGTCGTCAATCGATATCCCAACTTTTTTCAGCACGTCGAATAACTCAGCATGGGTGACTATGCCTGCCCCGCGCTCAGAAAGTTCGTCGCCAACTCTTTCAAATACCTGTACATCCCATCCGGCCTGATTCAGCAAATTTGCAACAAATAAGCCACCAAGTGACCCACCAATGATAATGACTCGTTTCATGATTGTCCCCTGTTGTTATGCCAAACCTAGCGCGACGGCTTCCTGGTGGGCGTAGTTGAGTTCAATGGTTACGCCGCTGGGATCCAGAATAAAAACTTGGTGCAGGCCGAGGGACGGCACTGTCCGCTCGGTAAATGGTATCGAGCGAGATTCCAGTTTGTTGCGCATTTCAGCCAAGCCATCTGCCAAGAAGGCAACGTGATCGATGGCGCCTGTTCCCTGCAGGCTTTCCGGAGACTTATCGCCTAAGTAGGCAAGCAGGCCTGCTGGATCGTTGGCGTCGATGCCAATAATGTGGACCACGCCAAAATCAGCCTCATCGCCACCGCGATACAGCCAAATGCCAGGAAACTTAAATGGGGGGCGGAAGCCCTCCTTGAGTTCGAGCACTTCTGTATAAAAAGTACGCGAAGCCTCCAGATCCATTGTGCGGATAGAGTAATGCCCTAATTTTCGAAGCCCCATTTTTGTCTCCTTAGTGTGGATAGTTTCAAATATAAATAATCAATCGATAAATAGCAAGATAATTTTAAAGGCACCAAACATAAAAAATCTGCTTATTTAAATAATGGATGACAAATATGAAAGGAGTCTTAGTCGATTCGCCGCATATTTCGCATTACTGTCGGCGCGCCATCCAGGAACGACGCGACTTTTTGCTCAATTAGGCGGTCAATGTCCTTTGGCACATCAAGTCCGTACACCCATTTGCGCATGCCGATGTAAAAAATACTGGCGTGCACACTCCAGACGAGTTCTACCTCATCTTCCAGTTGCTGCGGCGAGGGATCCGAAATCTTGTATTCATGCCTTAATTCGCTCAACACCAACTCGAAGATGTGCTCGCGGATGCGCTTCAAATAGCGGTTATTGATACCTTCGCGTGTCAGGCCGGCAAAAATAAAAATGCGAACCCATTCATTGCGCAAAATGATGCGGGCATAGTCCTTGTAGTAGGCGCACATACGTTGGTGCAGGGGCTTGGTGCGGTCCTTTAGGTCATCTTCCCAATCCGGATTCCAACGGGATAAATAAACCTCATGAAAAACGCGGTCGACCAGTGCTTCTTTATTGGGAAAGTAACGATACAGCAGCGGCTGCGTAATGCCAATCTCGCGAGCCAGCTCATGAGTGCTCGCGGAAAATCCATGTGCGGCGAAGTATTGAATGGCTTTATCTACTATTTGCTTTTCCCGCTCTTCTGGAGCCAAACGTTTGCCGCGAACCGTGGGAGCAGTTCGGGTGTTCTTTTTTTGCAAGATTTCGGTTTTCATAGTTCCTGGCGTCTGTTCGCTTGAGCGTGTGCATGTGCTGCGTCTTAAGTATAACTCCTTATTTATCGCTTGACAAATAAGGTTTCTTGCATCAATAATTATCGAACGATAATTAAGAGTGCAAATAAATGCGTCATCAATTCACTTTAACGAACCTAGGAGGCAGCATGAATTTCATCCGCAAATGGGCGCACGCCTTTTGTGCAGCGGCATCACTTAGTACATCGGTTGCCTATGCGCAAATTCCACCGATTAAAATCGGATTGCCAGTTCCGCTCACCGGTCCTTATGGCGCCGAGGCAAAAGATCAGGTCAAGAATGCGGAGTTGGCCGTCAAGGAATTTAATGATGCCGGCGGCTTAAACGGTCGCAAAGCAGAGCTGTTGGTGCGTGACGACAAGCTAAACCCGGGGGAGGCAGCGACCCGGGCACTTGAGCTGATAGAAAAGGATAAGGCCAACTTCATTGTCGGGGGCTTGTCGGCGGCTACCCAGCTAGCCATCAACAATGTAACCAAACAGAGGAAGGTGATCTACATATCGATTAGCCAGTCGGACGTCATTAACGAATCCTCCGATTTTTCCCGATATACGTTTCATGAGGCACTTAACCCTCATATGACGACGCAAGCGGTCGGTCATTACGCTTTTAAGAAAGGAATGCGCGTTGCGTTCCTGACCGCAGACTATGCCTATGGCCAGGAGATGACGCGCGGCTTTACCAGGGTCGCAAAAGAGATGGGGGCCGACGTGGTGGGGGAGCTCAAGCATCCGCTGGGATCCTCAGACTATTCGACCTTCCTGCCAAGATTGCAGGCACTGAAACCCGATATTTTGGTGTTCAATAACTTTGGCAGAGACAACCAGGTTTCGATTAAGCAGGCCACTGACTTTGGCATGAAAAAGTCAATGAAGTTTGTGACGCCAATTATGACCTATACGTCACGCCTCGCTGCGGGCCCGCATGTATATGAAGGAGTTGTCGGCGGAACTTCCTATTTCTGGAGCATTGAAGACAAAACAGCCAGTGCAAGAATTTTCAATGATCAGTACAAAGCGAGCAATGACGGTGTATATCCATCGGACTATGGCTCAATGGCCTATTCAGCGGTGAAATCCTTGCTTGCTGCTGTAAAAACAGCAGGGACGGCTGACACTGAAAAAGTGGTGGATGCGCTCGCATCGCTTAAATACGATACCTACAAAGGTCAGCAGTATTACCGGGCATGTGATCATCAATCGCTGCAATCCGTGCTGATCATTGAATCGAACTCCAAGGAGGCGCGCAATCCAGCCGACGTTTTCAAAGTGCTTCAGGTTGTGCCTGGCTCCGAGAAACTGCTGCGTGGATGCTCCGAGCTGGGATTTAAGTAATTGTGCTGTGCGATGCGACTGCTTATGCGCCGCTTCGCCGACTACATTGAGAACATGAGGATGCTATGGATGGAATAACCGCGCAATTGCTTGGCCTTCAGATCTTTACCGGCCTTGCGCTAGGCGCAATTTATGTACTGCTGGCGGTCGGACTATCACTAATCTTTGGCATGCTTACGGTGGTCAATTTTGCTCACGGCGCCTTCTTTATGGTGGGCGCTTATGCAGGCTATAGCCTGTATCAGATATTTCCGAATTTTTGGATATGTCTGATTGGCGTCCCTGTAATCACTGGAGCCATCGGGTTGTTAGTTGAACGCTTCCTCGTCCGCCCTCTATACGGCCGAGGAATAGATTACCCACTGCTGCTGACATTTGGCCTGGCTTACGTGATGGTTGAGTTAGTACGAATGGGATATGGGAAGCAAGGGCTGCCTTTCGATACACCAGAGGCACTGCAGGATTCTGTTGACGTATTTGTTGGACAATTTCCCGCGTATCGAATCTTTGTGATCGTAGTCACGGCTGTCATTCTTGTCGGACTCTGGTTCTTTATCGAGAAAACGTCGTTCGGCTTGATTATCCGGGCAGGCGCGCGTGATCCCTCCATTGTTCGCATTCTTGGCATAGACATCACTAAAGTTTGGCTGATTGTCTTTGGCCTGGGAACCGGTATTGCGGGTTTGGCTGGCGTATTGTCCGCTCCTTTACAAGGCATTACGCCGGAAATGGGCGGCTCTGTTCTGATCATCTCTTTCGTCGTCACTGTGGTTGGTGGTATGGGCTCACTGGTCGGCGCCGTGATCGCCGGGCTGCTGGTCGGCGTGGTGGAAAGCCTCGCTGTATTGTTCTTCCCGGAGGGGGCCAAGGTGTCCATGTTCGTCATCATGGCGCTAGTCTTGCTGGTCAAACCGCAAGGGTTGTTCGGTCGTTCCGGTTTAATGAGTTGACATCATGAATACACAGACTAAAACACTTTTCACCCCAAGGCTGGCGGCACCGATGCAATGGATTCAATCTCATCGCGTATTTGCCAGCATCCTGCTACTTGCTGTTTTCCCGTGGCTGACGCCGAACCAATCAGTTGCAATCAATGTCTTGATCTATGGCTTATACGCGCTTGGATTTAACCTCTTATTCGGCTACATGGGCATGCTTTCTTTTGGTCATGCAGCATTTTTTGGGATAGGGGCTTATACGACAGGCATCCTGATTGCTCAATATCATCTTCAATGGTGGATCGCTATCCCATCGGCGATGGCACTCTCAAGTGCTGTTGCTTTGGTGATGGGATTGCTGGCAATTCGTACTCGTGGCATTTATTTCGCGATGGTTACCCTCGCGCTCTCGCAATGCGTCTATTTTCTGGTATATCAGTTCCCCGTGTCTGGCGGAGAAAATGGGCTGCGCGGCGTTAACGTACCGGAGGTCGTTCTGCCAGGGCTTACCTTGGATTTGCTTAATCCGACTGTCAAATACTATTTTTTCTTGGTATTTGTAGCCCTGGCTTTGTGGGCGGTATCGCGAATTCTGGCATCTCCATTTGGCGGTGTTGTGGAAGCAGTGAGAGAAAACGAAGCCAGGACGCGTGCCTGCGGTTTCGATGTTGAGCGCACAAAGCTGCTGACTTTTGTATTGTCTGGCGCATTTTGCGGCCTGGCCGGCGCATTGAACGCGATTCACCTTTCCAGCGTCCCGATTGAAACCTTGCACTATGAAACCAGTGGATTGGTGGTCATGATCTGCTTGCTTGGCGGTATGGGCTCGTTTCTGGGACCGTTCGTAGGGGCTGCACTGTTCTTGATGATCCAGGACGTCTTTTCGATATGGACGGAGCACTGGCAGCTATATGTCGGCATCGTATTTATCATCTTCGTGCTTTTCTTTCCCAAGGGAGTGTGGGGCACTGTATTGGAGAAACTCAATGTCCACTGACTGCATAATCAGAACCGAAGCGGTAACCCGGCGCTTTGGAGGTTTCGTGGCTCTCAATGACGTTTCCATCGATTTTGAGCGAGGCAAGCTGACATCCATCATAGGCCCCAATGGAGCGGGGAAAAGTACATTCTTTAATATTTTGTCCGGCTCCTTCGCGCCTTCTAGCGGCAAGGTGATTTTCAACGACAAAGACATTACAGGCTACAAACAGCATCGTTTTTCGCATATCGGGATTGCCAAATCATTTCAGATTACAAATATCTTCCCTCGATTCTCTGTTCTGGAAAATGTTCGTATCGCCTTGCAAGCGCAGGTGTCGAGATTTAATTTATGGCAAAGCCGCGCGTCCCTGGATCTGATCGAGCAGGCACATGCGCTGCTGCGAACGGTTGGCATAGATGCGCACGCTAGACGACATGCGGCAGATCTGGCACATGGGCAGCAACGCGCGTTGGAAATCGCAATCGCGTTGGCTTCTCATCCCAGCCTTTTGCTCCTTGATGAGCCTACAGCAGGCATGAGCCCCGAAGAAACCAAGTCCATGATGGACTTAATTGTGAAGCTGGCTTCTGAAAGAACCGTCATCCTGGTGGAGCATAAAATGAAAATGGTCATGGGAATCAGTGACCGCCTGGTGGTACTTCATCATGGCGAATACTTGGCATCTGGCTCGCCTGCGGATATTCGCAATAACGACGAAGTGAAGCGTGTCTACTTAGGCCAGCACTAACCGGAATTTGAGGCATCTAATGTTAAATGTTAAAAACTTGAATACCTGGTATGGCAATAGCCATGTGCTGCAGGGCTTGAACTTTCAGGTCAATAAAGGTGAAGTGGTGTCCCTTCTTGGGAGAAACGGCGCCGGCAAGACCACGACTATTAAAAGCATTATGGGACTGCTGACAAAAGTGAAGGGTTCCGTTGAGTTCAAAAGTGAAGACATCCTTCTTCAGCCAGCCCATAAGCGTTTTAGCATGGGCCTAGCGTATGTACCGGAAGAGAGACGCATTGTGCCTGGACTGACGGTCCTTGAGAATATTAAACTCGGCATTATCGCCTCGGCAAGGAAGAGTCAGGAAACGGAGATTATCGAGCAGATCGCGCAAACATTTCCTCGTTTAAAAGAGCGGCTAAATCAAAGCGCCACGACTATGTCAGGTGGGGAGCAGCAGATGCTGGCGATTGCGCGGGCAATTGCGTCCGATCCCGAAATGATCATGCTTGATGAGCCATCGGAAGGCATCATGCCGATTTTGGTAGATGAAATGTTTGAGTTATTTGCAAGATTAAAAAAAGCTGGAAAAACAATCCTTCTTGTAGAACAAAATGTGGAACTGGCAGTTTCCATTTCAGATCGCGTTTACGTGCTGGATCAGGGCGCGATTGTTCATACGGATACCGCGGGGAACTTCCTTGCAGATCCTGTTGTTCAAGAGAGATATTGTTCGGTTTGAAAGTAGTGTGCGCACATATCATGCGTGTGGCAGAAGGAATTTATCTTCATTGTTTTGTGCTGGCGTTCCAATTATTTTTTTTGAAAATGAGATACAGTAAATATGAAATATTAGTTTGATGAATTGAGGTGGAAGATATGCTGTTTCTTAATAAATAACGGCATAGCCCGAAATACTTTATTATTCCAGTGATATTTCGCGATTTGGATATCGCCTTCAGTCATCCGATCGTTTCTGCAATTACCGTGTAGTTCCTACAATCACTTTGAGGAGAATTTCATGAATGATGCGAACAAAGCTGTGGAACATAGGAAAGCTCCGTTGAAAACACCGGCCAGTTTCAGTGCAGACGTCATACGCGATATTTCGGCGGAACTGAATGCTTTGCTCGCGGACACCTTTGCCGTCTATATGAAAACCAAAAATTTTCATTGGCATATGTCCGGTCCTTATTTTCGCGATTATCATCTGCTGCTTGACGAGCAGTCCGATCAAATATTTGCGACTACTGATCCGATCGCTGAACGAATTCGTAAAATTGGCGGAACTACGATCCGCTCAAGTGGCCATATCTGCAGGCTTCAACGGATCTTGGACAATGACGCTGATTTCGTAACTCCAGCTGGAATGCTTGCAGAGCTACGGGAAGACAATATGCAATTGGCGGCTTACATGCGCGCCACCCATGCTTTGTGCGATGAATATGGGGACGTCGCAACTGCCAGTTTGCTGGAGCAGTGGATAGACGAGGCCGAACGAAGGACTTGGTTTTTGTTTGAATCTGGAAGAGTGAGCTAAGGCGAGCCGGTTCCAATAGATAATCAATGTTGTATCGATGACGCGCTTTGAAAAATACATTTAGGACACTAGCCCAAGCAAAACTAGTAGGCCAGGTCCCAGCTTAGCTCCATACCCCGATCCTCAGGGGTATGGAGGGCGCCTCATGTGGAAGAGGGTTTCTGCCATTACTTCGAAATAGTCCGTCGGGCCGCCGCCGCGCAAGATTGGGTGCGCTCCGGCCGTATCGTAGTTGCCATCTTTCAGCAGCGCATGGTCGATGTGCACACCGACCACCTCACCCAGTACCAGCCAGGTTTCGACCGACGAGCCGGCGGCAGTGGTCAACTGTAGTATCTGGCTGCAGCGGCATTCAAATGCAACCGGGCTTTCAGCGACTCGCGCAACCTTTACAATACGCCCTTGTATGGGAGTGAGGCCAGCAAACCCAAATTCGTCGACTTCGGGCGGTGCTGACACGCTGCTGAGATTCATCGCCTCGGCCAATGGCCGGGTCGCAAGATTCCAGACAAACTCTCCGGTTTGCTCGATATTGTTCAAGCTGTCCTTACGGCCAATGCTAGCAAAGCCGACTATCGGTGGAGTGTAATTGAATGCATTGAAAAAACTATATGGCGCCAGGTTCAGCACCCCGCTGGCAGAATGCGACGCTATCCAGCCGATTGGACGCGGCCCGACAATAGCGTTGAAGGGATCATGCGCCAATCGATGACCGTTGGAGGGTTCGTAAAAATGCTTGTCCTCTATCATGCGCAATTCCCTCGTAATCAAATTACTGGCATAGGATCTTTGGGTAAATTGGATTCGACCATCCACGGTCTAATATTACCTGAATTGTTTAGCTGACTCACGAGGATCTTACTATCCAAAAGATAGGGAGTGGTCTCGCAGAATCTCAACTTCTAGATTCCTTGGACATCTGCAAAGCGGCGCCTAATTCGTCCACAAAAGCCTTTATTTTTGAAGAGCCGCGACGATTGGCTTGGTATACGGCGTAAATGCCAATATCCATTGCGCCAGGATTGATGTGATATTTATCCATCAGACGGACCAATTTTCCATCCAGGATGTCGCTATAAACAAGCCAGTCGGGAAGAAGTACAAGTCCCATCCCTCCAAGAGCGGCTTGTCTTAAGGTTTCGGAGTTATTGACGCTAAGATTGCCGGACACCTGCACTTCATCAATCCTGGTTCCCGACTGTAGTCGCCAAACCTGGCGCCCAGCCGTATAGGCAAATTGCAGGCAATTGTAGGCGCAGAGGTCTTCTGGTAAAACAGGCGAGCCATTTTGTGCCAAATATGCCGGGCTGGCGCAAATGTAGCGTTCGTGTGGGGATAATTTGCGCGCAATCAAATTCGGTTGTTCATCTATCGTTCCTATTCTAATTGCAACGTCAATCGATTCGTCAACCAAATTGACGATCGCGTCACTTAGCCTCATATCAAATTGAAGCTTAGGGTATCTGCGCGTCAGTTCGGGTAATAGAGGGGCGATATGCAAATTGGCAAAAGTGACCGGCGCCGAAACGCGCAAAAGCCCAGACGGTTCGCTTGCGCGCGCGGCTGCGACGTTATCGGCCTCGTCTAGATCTGCAAGAATCTGAACCGCTTTTTCATAGTAGATTCTTCCTGTTTCGGTCAATGTCACTCTCCGTGTGGAACGGTTCAGCAGCGGAGTTCCTATCTGTTCTTCCAAGGCGTCCATCATCCGAGTCACTGAAGACGTGGCGAATCCAAGTTCGCGCGCGGCCGAGGAAAATCCACCGGTATGAGCTACCAGGGTGAATGTTTTGAGAGCTGCGAATCTATCCATAGTGAATTTTGCGCTGGAAGCAAAGGAATTGACATTTTTTGTATATTAACAGGATTCGAAACGACTCTAGCTGCCAGGCGGTGTATCGGTACACAAGGCGTAGCTCCTGATCAGGGGCAATTTCTCTACCTCCGCAATGAGCGGAGTGAACGCCTTGAAAGCGGCCGCTACCGAAATCGATATAGGCCTTCCTCCAGCGTAATGCTGCCCAGACGGCACTGCTTAACGCCGCGCACGCGGCAAGAATCCTTCACGATCGCTAGACGAACATCATTTCGTTTCGGCTTTGCTCTCCGCGCAACGCAATGTTGCGCGCCAGATGCATTCTCTCCACCAGGTTTCATCACTACTATAGGCATCAACTGCACGACGTTCCAAGTGCAAACGAATCCTCGATAACCCGCAAAATTGGAGCACTTTCATGACAAAGCATCTCTTTAGCCCTATCAAAGTCGGTTCACTTAGCTTGAATCACCGTGTTGCGATGGCGCCGCTGACTCGTTCGCGCGCCGGCCGTCCGAACAACGTGCCCACGGTAGCCAACGCCGAATACTATCGGCAGCGCGCAAGCGCCGCCATCATCATCACGGAAGCTACGCAAATCTCACAACAGGGGCAAGGCTATGCCTGGACGCCGGGTATTCATAGTGAAGAACAGATCAAGGGCTGGCAGGCAGTCAGCGAGGCGGTCCACGTAGAGGGCGGCAATATTTTTCTGCAATTGTGGCATGTAGGTCGCGTTTCGCACCCTGTTTTCCAACCAGGAGGAGGGTTGCCGGTCGCGCCCAGCGCGCTGCCGGTACCAGGAAAGACATTCATCCTGGATGAGCAAGGTAACGGAGTATGGGGCGATGTTCCTGTGCCTCAGGAACTTTCGACTGCGGGCATTAATGAAATCGTCGAAGATTATCGCCGAGCTGCGCGCAACGCATTGCGAGCAGGCATGGATGGGGTTGAGATACATGCAGGAAACGGCTATCTGATAGACCAATTCATCAACTCAAACAGTAACCATCGGCAGGACAGTTATGGCGGCAATATCGAAAATCGGGCACGCTTACTCTTCGACGTCGTGCAAGCCGTCCGCAACGAGGTGGGGCCGGGAAAGGTGGCGGTGCGTCTGACTCCCATGGGGCGATTCATGGGCATGGGGGACGAAACACCGGAAGCCACCTTTTCTTACATTGTACGCAGGCTCAATGACTACGATCTGGCTTATTTGCACCTTGTTGAGCCTGCGATGGTCGGAACGGTAAAAGACGAAAATTTTGATCCCCGATGGGACATGATTATCAACATGCTGCGCTCGGATTTTCGCGGGATTTTGATGCTCGCCGGTGGCTACGATCGCGATAGTGCCGAGCAGGCTCTAGCGATGGGACGTGCTGACATCATCGCATTCGGACGGCCATTCATTGCCAATCCGGATTTGCCGGCAAGGCTGCGCGAAAATCTCCCCCTTAACCAGGCTGACAGCAATACTTTTTTCGGTGGGGGCGACAGTGGCTATATCGATTACCCAAGCTTGTCCTGACCACTGTACTGCTTTCGGAGAAATGAAATGAGCACGATCTTCAAGTCGCTTTTAACCAATCCTCGAGACGCAATATCCCTGGCTTCAGTGATGCTTTATGCATTCTGCTCTGGGGATTCGGTTGCAAACGCCTATTGTGTTCAGTCCATTGTTGATTTAAACGCGCCTGAAACCGGACTGTCCACCAAAAGCGCAAAAACCAATGCATTTAATGCGGGAGATTTGTTATGAATGCCCATATCGCGCCCAAAGCTCTGGTGATAGGCGGCTCGCTTGGAGGGCTTTTTGCTGCCACCGCGTTACGGGCCATAGGCTGGAACGTAGAAATTTTTGAACGCTCTTCCGCTGCGCTCGACAGCCGTGGCGGAGGAATTGTGCTGCAGGGAGAGGTGTTGCAGACCATGGAGTTTGCGAAGATAGCTACGGCCATGCCGCTCGGCGTGCTTTCTCGCGAACGTCTGTATTACGACCGACCGGGCAATGTCCTTAGTCAGAGATATATGCCCCAGACACAGACCTCCTGGAATACCCTCTATGGCACATTGATCGGCAGTTTTCCTGAGGAGGACTATCACCGCGGCGCGAAGCTGATCGACATTCATCAAGACGGGCACGGCGTCGTGGCCACATTTGAAGACGGTAGCAGCGCAAAAGGCGACTTGCTGATCGGCGCTGACGGCGGCGGTTCGACTGTGCGCAGTTTGGTGCTGCCAAATATGGATCCGTCATACGCTGGCTACGTAGTCTGGCGCGGACTGGTAGATGAAGGACGCTTTCCGGAATTTGCTAAAACCAGCATCTATGAAAATTTTGTGTTCCAGCATGATCCGGAATCTATGATGCTCGAGTATATGGTGCCGGGAATCGACGGCTCTGTCGAACCCGGTACGCGCCGATACAACTGGTTGTGGTACTTGAAGGCTTCAGCCGGTGTGGAGTTAGATGCCATTCTTACCGATTGCAACGGCACGCGCCGCGCTCACTCCATACCTCCAGGCATGCTCGCGCCGGGGCCGGAGGCCTGGATCCGTCGCATGGGCGAGGAGCGGCTCAATCCTATTTTCCGTGCGCTCATGGAGAGTACAGACGAGATCTTCGTGCAGGCCATCCAGGACTTACAGGTTCCTAAAATGGTATTCGGACGTGTGTTGCTGGTCGGTGATGCCGCATCTATCCCCCGTCCCCATACTGCCGGTAGTACTGCCAAGGCGGCAGCCAACGCGATAACGTTGGCCAGGCAGATTTCCCGCCATACTGATCTTGACCGCGCTCTCCTGCGATGGGAAGAGCAGCAATTACCTGAAGGTGCCAGCATGGGGAAATGGGGCGTCGATATGGGTAACCGGATTATGGGGATTACTAATAACCTTATCAGGGAGAACTAATGTGAGCGAGCCAGTCCTACACTATCTGTACGATCCCTTTTGCGGCTGGTGCTATGGCGCCGCACCAATGATAAGTGCAGCGCAAAAGATTTCCGATCTCAAAATTAAAGCGCACGGCGTCGGCATGCTCTCTGGCGACAAGGCAAAGATGATGTCGGCTGAATGGCGCGACTTTGTCCGCCCCCATGAAGAACGGATTCATGTCTACAGTAAGCAGGAGTTTGGAGACGCCTATGTGAATGGCGTGCAACAACGAGAGGATATTTTGCTGGATTCAACGCCTCCCATAGCTGCAATGCTGTTGGCCGAGCAGATATCCGGGCGCGGAATTGACATGCTTAAGCGCCTGCAGACGGCATACTACCAAGAAGGCAGGGCAATTGCTGACAAGTCGGTGATCGGAGAAGTCGCCTCCGAGCTTGACTTTGACGGAGCATCATTTGTAGCCCAGCTCGATGGTTTGATCCAGGATCAGGTGGATGGCCACATTGCTGCGAGCAGCGAACTCTTGAAGGCTCTCAGTGCACGCGGAGTCCCTGCTTTCGCAATAGAAATAGATGGCAAGCTGCGCAGCCTACCGCTCGGCCGCTACTTAGCCCGGCCCGCGATTTTTAAGGCAGATATCGAGGAGCTGCTTCAGAAGCCTGCAGCATGACGAGAAATGCTGGCATGCATTGGCCACCATTAGGTTAATCCCGCTAGGGGCGAATGCTGTTTCGAGAAAATGCAAAGGCCTCTTGTGAGTACGGCGTATTCATCTTCAGATCAACCGAGCGTAAGCTGCATACATCAACTTAAGGAGTTAAACATGAAACCAGTCGTTATTGAAGTTACATCCGATTTTATTTGCCCATGGTGCTGGATCGGTCATCGTCAGTTGCGTCAAGCGATTGAAAAGGCGAACGCAAAAACTGTTCCCAAAATTCGTTATGTTCCCTATGAACTCAATCCCTCCATGCCTGCCGAAGGGATGAATCGGCGGATATATCGCAGCACGAAATTTGGAAGTTGGGCGCGGTCCATGGCGATGGATGCGGATGTCACTATTGCGGGCCAGCGCGCCGGCGTTGTTTTTCATTACGACAAAGTTGAAATGACACCCAATACCCGCTTGGCGCATCGTCTGATGTATTTCGCACAGTTGCAAGACGAATCCGAAAAAACCGATGCATTGTTCGATTCTATTTTTGTAGCGTATTTTTCCGAGGGTCGCGACATTGGAAAACCTGATGTTTTGATCGAATTGGCTGAAGCCGTTGGTTTCGACGAAAAATTGGCACGTTCCTTCTTGGAAGGTGGGCAAGGAAACAGTGAAGTAGTCAAATCAGAACTCATGGCCCAAGAGGGTGGAGTACGTTCCGTGCCCAATATCAGCATTGGCGACTACCGGGTAGTTGGAGCACAGCCAGTTGACGTACTTGCCGACCTGCTGCATGAGGCGGCAACTGAATCGGCCGTATGAACACACCAGTATTGTACATAATTAATACTGGTAAAAATTTGGGAGGCCTAGCCATTCGGTCAGTGTCTAATCCAAATTACATCACTACACTATAAGAGGAACTATTCAGAAGCTCTTTCGTGACCATTTTTTATCTCGGTTGGTTCCACGGACGAAACAGCAATATGAATTCGCAGTTCATGTTGTTACCAATCGATCGAACGGAAAAAATGAATTTGCGTTACTTTTCTGCTCAGCCGCCGAGGGTTTTTATATGATTCATTCCGCTACTAAAATTAATGGCGCAACAGCGTTGGTTCGCGTCTATGGGCCAGCCTCGTCAACGAAAGCCTACGAAATAAGGGATTTTCTGAGCCGCAGTGTGGTTGAATATGAATGGATCGAATTGCCCACAGATGAAGCTGCGCAAAAACTTCCGGGTATCGCTTCGTTGAGCGATATGAGGCTTCCAGTTTGCGAGTTTCCAGACGGGACGCGATTATTTTGCCCTAGTATTCGAGATGTAGCTGAGCGGTTAGGCTGGGTCACTAAACCCAGGCTATTGGAATATGATGTTTCGATTTATGGTGCCGGCCCGGCAGGGTTAAGTGCTGCAGTCTATGCTGCCTCCGAGGGTTTGCGTACCGTTCTAATTGAGCGCAATGCCGTCGGTGGGCAAGCTGGCAGTAGCTCACTCATTGAGAATTACATGGGTTTTCCTGCAGGGATTAGTGGCGCGAAGCTTGCTGAGCGCGCACGGCAGCAAGCCGTCAAGTTTGGAGCCGAAATTCTGCATTTACGAGAGGGTGTAAATGCAGAATTCCACGACGGCCGCATCGTGGTTGATTTGGCAGATGGCACGCACATGGTGGCTAAAGCTAATATCTGTGCGACCGGCATCGAATATCGTCGCCTTAACCTTGCCAATGAATCACGTTTCCTCGGAGCGGGGGTTTTTTATGGTGCAGGCGCCAGCGAAGCGCCCATGTGCGTCAATGAAACCGTGTATGTAATTGGCGGCGGAAATTCCGCGGGGCAAGCCGCCATGAATTTTTCCCATTATGCCGACAAAGTGATCATGCTGGTGCGCGGATCCGGCTTGGCGGAAACGTTGTCAGACTATCTGATAAAAAAAATAGAGATAGCCAAAAATATTTCGGTGATAAGTAATTGCGAAGTCACGGCATTGCACGGTGAGGAAACGCTGCAGCAAATTACCGTCCGGGATCTGGTCGAAGGGACGACTCAGATTCTGGACACTACCCGCCTGTTTGTTTGTATCGGCGGCCTACCCAATACCGAATGGGCTAAGGGCACATCAATCATCCGCGACAAAGCAGGCTATCTGGTGACTGGTGCCGACCTGTATGCAGACGGACGCCCCCCTGATGCCTGGAAATTGGAACGCCCACCCTTTTATTTGGAAACCAGTGTACCTGGTTCATTTGCAGCTGGCGACGTGCGCCACGGCTCGGTCAAACGCGTGGCATCAGGCGTGGGAGAAGGGGCGATGGCAGTCACGTTCGTCCACCGATATTTAGCCGGTGCGTGACATGCAGGTATAACGCAACCGGAAAAATGTGGCGAATCGCTTGCAAGCGATTCGTCGTGCAGCTAGGCCGTTTTTGGAGGCGCGGTGGATTTACGCACCTTCAGTTCCGGGGGAAGTGTAATGCGAATCGGAGCTGCGCCCGGAGACGAGAGTTTTTCAAGCAGTAACCTTGCGGCCTGCCTCCCCATCTCCCTATGCTGAATCCGTATTGTCGTTAGTGGTGGATTAAGCATGTCCACCAGGGGCATGTCGTTGTGGCCGACAATCGATATATCCGCCGGACAATTGAGCCCCAGATCGGCGAGCGCATCATAGCAGCCAAGCGCAATCAAGTCGTTGGCAGCGACAATGGCAGTTACTTTCGCATCCTGCTTAAGAAGCTGGATGCAAGCTATTTTTCCAGCTTCTCGCGTAAATTCGGTAGATTCTATGACGGGTGTTTCAGTCAAATGATACTGCCGAGTGGCCATTTGGAAACCCTCGATACGTGAAAACCCTGTTGCTAGATTCGCAGGTCCCGAGATATGTGCAATTCGCTTATGCCCCAAACTGGCAAGGTGTTCGACTGCAAGCTTCATCGAAAGAAAATCATCGTTTACCACTTCAGGAACGTGTCCGCCTTCTTCCGCTCGATTTACGAGTACCACAGGCACACCTTCCAGGATACAGCGTCGAACCAGTGAGTCTTGCCGGGCAGCGGTGGCAAGGACAAGGCCATCCACTTGACGCGAAAACATCTGTTCCAGTGCGCGTTCCTGATCCCTGGGGTTTCCTACTGCATTGGCGATCAATACTGAGAATCCTTCAATAGCGAGTTGAGCCTCTATTCCTCGGACAATCGGCGGAAACACTGGATTTTCTATGTCGGGCAAGAGTACGCCTATGACCTTAGATTTCCCGCCGCGGAGAGTGGAAGCGGCGCTGTTCTGACGGTATCCGAGTGCCTTCGCAGATGCCAATACCCGATGAGCGACCTCGTCGCCGATCAAGGATCTCGTGGCGGGATTGAGAACACGGGAAACTGTTGAAGCATTCACCGAAGCGTGAGTGGCGACATCTCTAATGGTGACGCGTCCGTTTTTTTTCACAGTAATTCTATTTTTCATTTGGCAATTGTATATGTTCCCTGATTGCGAAGGGCTTTGCAAAAAAATTTACGGTGACGACGTCAAAAAAATCTTGACAGGGGCCATAAATGCAGTATTCTATGCATACGTTTGCATGTAATTTGCATTTCATGAATTGGTCTTAGTTCCATATAAAGTATCAAAAAATCATCTTAACCGTAGGTAGATGTTGATACAGGGAGCTATTTCGATTTTTATGCAAACGTATGCATAATAAATGCATAATTTCCAAAAGCTATTCAAGAGGATGTCTTTCTGCCGCAATTGGCGATCCGTACAAGACGGTGTTGATCTTGGAACTTATATCTAAATGGAATAAAAATGAAATATAAAATGAGACTTTTCACTTTTGCGGCAATGGCGTGTTCATCGGCAGCATCTTTCGCCGATACGACAATGAAACTTGGTGACCGTGCCGACGTTGAGATTTATGGACGTGTGCAACTTGCTTACGAGTACCTTAAATATTCAGGAAAAATGTATGTGCCGGACAATACTCCCGGCCCGAATCAAGGCAACGCCGTCCTGGATCAAAATGGAAATTTTATCTCCACAGACGCGCCGTCGCACAGCCGCTTGAGGAATCAGCGGTCGGTCATCGGGTTTCGCGGTAATGTCATTATTGACGATGATTTGAAAGGCGTCTGGCAAATTGAGAGCAGTGCCGCAGCCGATGGAGGAGGAGGGCTCCATGTTCCCAGTCAGACTTGGGCTAACCGAGATTCAGGCGTTGGACTGGATAGCAAGAAGTACGGACGCATTTTGTTCGGCAGTTGGCAAACACCGTATACACATTCCACCTTTGGATACGATCCCTACTACACGACAACTGGCGCCTACATGGGCATCATGGGCAACGGCTCTGGGGCGTCGGTCGACGGCGTCAGTGATCCGGCCACCTTCGATCGGCGTGAGCATAATCTCATCCAATATTGGTCGCCGGATATAAACGGTATCAAGGTCCGGTTTGGTTTCGATACCAGTGAGAACAAGGCCAATGCACAACGTGCCATTCCGGAACTGAACGTCGGTGCTGCGCCAGCCCAGAATCCGCATTTATTTTCCCTTGAGACCACTTATGAAGCGGGGCCTTTGAACGCTACCTTCGCTTATGAGCAGCATCGCAACTTTCAACCTGGCGGCGGAAACGATAGTGGAGTGAAGATAGGTGCTGCGTACTGGTTTGCCGGCAAAACCCGTGTCGCTGGAATCCTGCAACGGCTTCACTACGAAGCCGCCGACGGCGACCTTAATCAGAAGCAGGCCTATGTCTCGGTAGTGCACAAGATTACCGAGAAAGATCTTTTTAAACTGGGTTATGCGGTCGGCGGCCAGGTAGATGGGTCATCGAAACAGATCATCGGCTATCTGCGCGCAGGTCCGGCAAGTGCATCCAAAATTCTTTCAGTCGGCGTTGAGCATCAGTTCAACAAGCAGTTGGCGGTCTTTACCTATTACTCGAAGACATACAACCAGGCCAATGCGTTCATGGATATGCCGATCAACGACACAGCGCCGGCAATGGGTTCCAGTCCATCAATCGTCGCTTTGGGGGCAAGAATCACCTTTTGACGTGGAGGCGCTGCCTAACCATGCGCAAGCATTTGAGAGGTAGGTCGACCTGACTAGCGAAGAGTCGGATTCCGCTCTGCGTTACATCGCAAGGATTGGCCAGGCGGGCGACGGCGCTTATCGAGAATTGGTGCAGATGGCGATCTTTTTGAGAGTCAATGCACGCGTTTGCAAGGAGAAGTGGTAACCACTTATAGAAACGATCATGAACATTACCGGAATTATCGATTCAGAGGCCTCGCTGACAGACATTGTGCTGAAAGCCATGCAAAAAACACCCAACCCCCGTATGAGGCAGATCATGGAGGCAGTGGTCATCCATGCGCATGCCCTGGTGCGGGAGTTAGATTTAACCGAGGAAGAGTTTAATACGGCGCTGCAGTTTATCACTCAGATCGGCCAGGCCACTAACGACAGCCACAATGAGGTTGTATTGGCCGCCGATGTCTTGGGGATATCGACTCTCGTCGCATTGCGCAATAATCCGCAACAGCACGGACAGACTGCCGCCGCGCTACTGGGGCCGTTTTGGCGCACGAACGCGCCGGAGTGTAACAACGGAGACTGTATCTCCCGCTCAAATACGCCTGGAAAACCGATGTACGTTTCCGGCCAGGTACGCGGCGTCGATGGGCATGTGGTTGCCGATGCCTTAATTGATGTCTGGCAGGCATCCCCAGTAGGCCTATATGAAAACCAGGACCCGCACCAGGAAGAAATGAACCTGCGTGGCAGATTTCGAACCGATAGCGAAGGCCGATACCATTTTTTTACTGTGCGACCGGCCGGCTATCCTGTTCCGACATCGGGACCTGTGGGCGTGCTATTGGATAAGCAGCATCGCCATCCGTTCAGGCCGGCGCACATCCACTTCATGGTATCCGCGCCAGGCTTCAAGACCTTGATTACGCAAGTGTTTGCCGATGATTCGGAGTATCTCGGCAGCGACGTTGTGTTTGGCGTTACCAAGGACCTGGTGGGGCGATTTGAGCAATGCGCAGGCAACCAGGCATTTCCAGGGAATAGAAAAAATGCGGAATATGCCTTGGACTATGACTTTGTCCTGGAGCCCGGCATGCCATGCTTCCCAACACCACCCATTAAATAAAGAGAAAGAATATCCATGACTCAACAATTGACAGGGGTACTCACTGGCAAGGTCGCTGTGATCGCGGGCGGCACAGGCGGCATTGGCTATGCAAGCGCCAAACGACTGGCTGCAGCAGGCGCGCGCATTGTCCTTCTTGGGCGAAATGTGGACAAGTTGGCTTCACTTGCAAACGAATTGCCTGGTACAGGACATGGATCAGTCGTGGTCTCTGTGGAAGACAGCAATGCCCTCGAACTGGCGGTATCCAAGATCCAGAGCAGCTTTGGAAGAGTAGATATTCTGGTGAACTCCGCAGGCATGACGAAGGCGATACCGCATAAAGACCTGGATGCGTTGAACGACGTCCTGTTTGACCAGGTGGTAGTCGCCAACTTGCGCGCGCCGTTCGCCACTATCCGCGCTTTTGCCCCTCTGCTCCGGGCGAACGGAGACGGCTTGGTCGTCAACATTTCCTCAATCGCCGCCAGCAACGGCTTAGGCAGCAATGTCGCCTATTGCGCCGCCAAGGCCGGTTTGGACACGATGGCTCTGGCGCTCGGTCGAGCCCTTTCTCCTGAGATTAGGGTCATCAATGTTTCTCCCGGGGTGGTGGACACGAATTTCGTTCCCGGGCGCGATTCTTCGTTCAATGAAAAGCAGGCGGCGACAACGCCTCTGAAACGGATAGGCACGGTCGATGATATTGCGGCGGCGGTGGAGGCGTGCGCAACGACGCTGCGCTTTGTAACAGGGACCACGATACAAGTGGACGGCGGCCGTCATCTTGGGCCGGTTTAGGCCTTGCGCTAAATGGATAAGGGAAGATACAGACCATGCAAGAGAAAGTAATCATTACCTGTGCTGTGACCGGGAATCTCACGAAGCCTGAGCAGCACCCCGGCTTGCCAATTACGCCGCGCCAGATAGCAGAGTCTTCGCTAGAGGCTGCCGAAGCAGGTGCGTCAGTGGTACATATCCACGTGCGCGACCCGGAAACGGGGCGGCCTTCGATGAAACTGGAATACTACCAAGAGGTGATGGAGCTCATTCGGGAAAAAAATTCCACGCTGGTCATTAATCTTACTACGGGTCCGGGCGGACGTTTTGTCCCAAGCGAAAGCGATCCCAAAGTTGCAGCCCCTGGTTCGACGCTGATGCTGCCGGAAAAACGCGTGGAACACATCACTGCCCTCAAGCCTGACATCTGCACGTTGGATTTGAATACGATGAATTCCGGCGGCGAGGTAGTCATCAACACGCCGCGCAATGTGGCGCGCATGGCGCGCGTCATACGGGCGGCCGGCGTTAAACCCGAGATCGAGATATTTGATTCCGGTGATCTTCGCCTGGCACACGATTTGATCAAGGATGGTGTGCTTGAGGGACCAGGTCTTTTCAGTCTGGTGCTTGGAGTGAATTACGGCTTTGGCGCCGATCATGCAACCATGTTGTATGCGCGGAATATGTTGCCGCAAGGGGCTGTTTGGTCCGCCTTTGGCATAGGCAGGCATGAGTTTCCGATGGTCGCCCAGGCCTATCTCTATGGAGGCCATGTGAGGGTAGGCTTTGAGGATAATCTTTTCTTGTCCAAAGGCGTGCTGGCGCCGAGCAATGCGGCCTTGGTGGTGCGCGCGCGGCAAATTATTGAGGCTATAGGCGGTCAGATTGCATCAGCTCACGATGCCCGCGAAATCCTGGGCTTGCAAAAATGAGTGCCGAAATTATTCCGTCCCACGCGCATTGCAGGCCGATAGTGCACTCCAGCGCTTTTGTTGCAGAGAATGCAGTGATATTGGCTGACGTCAGTATCGCCGCGGATGCCTCAGTTTGGTTTGGCGCGGTCATTCGAGGCGACGTACAAAGTATCAGAGTTGCGGAGCGCAGCAATATTCAGGATGCGGTCGTTATTCATGCCAGTACGAATGGACTCCCTGTATTGATCGGCTCGGACGTGAGCATCGGGCACGGCGCCTTCCTGCATTCTTGCTCGATTGAAGATGGCGCGTTTGTCGGGATTGGTGCCTGTGTATTGGATGGTGCAACCGTAAAAATGGGAGGAATGCTGGGGGCAGGATCTGTTTTGACGCCGGGAAAATCCGTCGGCGCGGGGGAGTTATGGGCGGGCAATCCCGCACGTTTCTTGCGAGTGTTGAGTGACCAGGAAAAGCAAGGAATCAGGCTGAATGCTCAACGCTATGTGGCTTTGGCTAAACATTATATGTCGGAATGTCCGGCAATTTATCGAAGGAGTATCAACCCATGAACTCAGTGCGAGTCATAGAAAAAGCGGCAAATATCGACCTACTGCAACTATCCCTGGTTCCCACCGCGATTCCAGTCGCGTCTGAAGGGATGTGTGTGGTTGAGGTGCACAGCGCGGGCGTCAATCCTAGTGATGTAAAGGCGGCTTTGGGAGCCATGCCGCACGCGGTATGGCCGCGCACGCCAGGCCGGGACTACGCCGGCGTCGTACTGGATGGACCTAGCGAACTAGTAGGAAAACATGTGTGGGGGAGTGGTGGCGAACTTGGCATACGCCGGGACGGCAGTCATGGCCGCTACTTGGTCGTGGACACGGCCAGCGTCAGGGAAAAACCGCAAAACGTCTCTTTGCTGGAGGCCGGTGCGGTTGGTGTCCCATTTATCACGGCTTACGAAGGATTCCGCCGCGCCGGTTTTCCTAAGAAGGGCGACGTGGTGCTGATCTTCGGTGGCAACGGAAAAGTCGGACAGGCCGCGATTCAGCTTGCTACCCGTGCGGGGGCAAAAGTGTTCGCGGTCGAGCGCAGCCAGGAACAGTATGTCGGCCACGCTAATTCCGCAATTGAAATGCTGGACGCCAGCAATCTCGATATTGGCAGCTACGTCAAAGAGAAAACCGATGGGCATGGGGCAGATATCGTCTACAACACGGTAGGAAGTCCGTATTTTTCGCAGGCAAACGCCGCACTGGCGATAGGGGGGCGGCAGATATTTATCTCCACAATAGACAAGGCAGTGCCCTTCGATATTTTCGCATTTTATCGTGGCCAGCATACCTTTGTGGGTATTGATACGCTGGCGTTCGACAGCCTGGCGGGCGCCGGGATATTGGACGCATTGACGCCCGGCTTCAATGACGGCAGCCTGAAAGCCTTCCCGGTGACGGCTGACTATACCTATTCCCTGCAAGATAGCCTGAAAGCTTATCGGGCAGTCATACAGGGGGCGCGTGAAAGGGTGGTGTTGACTCCATGAACGTGACAAGGTTTATAAAGGCGCAACCCTACTTCCCCCCGAATCATGATGGCATGCACTGCTTGCGTCTTCAAGGACATGAGGCGGGCCCAAGCGATCAACTCTGGCTGGGGGTATCTCATCTTCTTCCCGGCGGCGGCACCGGTATGGACGCTTCTCCCGTGGAGAAAATGTATGTTGTGCTGAGTGGAACAATAACGGTGATTACTGAGGACGGCGAAACGGAACTGGAGCCATACGACTCCTGTCGTTTGGCTCCAGGGGAGAAGCGTCAACTGAAAAACCGGAGTAACTCTCCAGCTAGCGTTCTGTTAGCCATGCCGTATCCAGCCGGTGCGGCACAGCGACCGCAACTAGCGTTTGAATAACGACGATTACAAAGCTGCCTCATATTGCGGCAGCATTCGATGAACTTGAAGTGAAGATGGAGGAGACACCATGAGCTACATTATTACCGAAAGTCAGGACTTGGACGGAAAACAGGATTCTGAACCGGAGCAGATCAACAGGAAGAAGCCCTGGTATAAAATCTTGTATGTACAGGTGCTATTTGCGATTGCGATCGGTGTGTTCGCCGGGCATTTCTATCCAAGTTTCGCGGTGGACATGAAGCCTTTTGGGGATGCTTTCATCAAACTGATCAAGATGCTGATCGGCCCTATCATCTTTTGTACGGTCGTCTCCGGGATCGCAGGGATGCAAGATGCGAAAAAAGTCGGCCGGCTGGGAGGGAAGGCGTTGTTGTACTTCGAGGTCGTATCGACCTTTGCCTTAGTAATTGGCTTGTTGGTTGGAAATTTACTGAAGCCCGGTGCCGGATTCAATATCAACCCTGCGACGCTTGATGCGAAAGCTGTCATGGACTATGCAGGCAAGGCCAAACAACTTAGCACAACCGACTTTTTGATGAATATCATCCCCAATACCGTGGCTGATGCATTTACAAAAGGGGATATCCTGCAAGTCCTCTTGGTTTCCCTGATATTCGGCTTTGCGCTTTCTCTGCTCGGAAAAAAATGTAAGCCTGCGTTGGACATGATAGATGCTGCCTCGCACGCAATATTTGGCGCGGTGAACATCGTCATGAAATTCGCCCCTTTGGGTGCTTTTGGGGCAATGGCATTCACGGTAGGCAAGTATGGTGTTGGTTCCTTAGGGCCGCTAGCAAAATTGATAGGCTCGTTCTATCTGACCTCGTTACTGTTCGTATTTGTGGTGCTGGGGCTAATCGCCAGGTACTCTGGATTTAGCATTCTTAAATTCCTTGTATATATTAAAGAAGAGATATTTCTGGTATTTGCCACTAGCTCCTCCGATACGGCTTTGCCTACCCTGATGAAAAAAATGGAACAGCTCGGCTGTTCTAAATCCCTGGTCGGATTTGTGGTGCCGACCGGATATGTTTTCAACACCGACGGAACGAGCATTTATATGACGATGGCTGCGCTGTTTGTGGCGCAAGCGACGAATACTGAGCTTAGTTTGACGCAGCAATTGGCAATACTGGCCGTAGCCATGCTGACGTCGAAGGGCGCCAGCGGTGTCCAGGGTGCTTCCTTTATTGCGCTGGTTGGAACACTGGCGGTCGTGCCGACGATACCGGTTGCCGGGATGGCGTTGATTCTTGGCGTGGATCGGTTCATGAGCGAGGCGCGTGCGTTAGTCAATATGATAGGGAACGGTGTCGCCACCGTCGTGATGGCACGGTGGGAGCGTGAACTGGATACTGAAAAGTTAAAGGTTATTTCCTAAATACTTCGCGTGGGATGAGCCCTTCGAGTTAATCTGCCGGTAGCGAAAAATTCCTATCTACAATTTAACCAGTGTGGGTTTGATCCCAAAAAAAGCGCATGCGGCCGCTGCCAGTGCGGCAGCGGCCGCGGCGATCGCTGCTATCTGAAACGCCGCAGTCAAAGCGGGACCATGCAATGCCAGAATCATGCCTAGCAACGCCGTAGCAATCAGGCCGCCAGAGCGTGCTACGGCGCTGTTGAAGCCGGAAGCGACCCCCGCGTGGAGCGAATCAACGGAAGCCAGAACTGCCGTGGTCAGCGGCGCGACCGCGCCGGCCATGCCTAGTGCGATGACCAGCATGGCCGGCAGAGTGGTAGTCCAGTAACTGCTGCCATAGCCAATACGGGTGGTCAGCAGAAATCCCGCTGCGACAATGAGCGGGCCTAGCGTCAGTGGCAGGCGCGGACCGATTTTTCCGGACAAGCGGCCAATCGTAGACGACGCAAGCGCGATGACGACCGGAAGCGGAAGCAAAGCTGCGCCTGCCGCGGTTGCCGAGTAGCCGTCCACTTTGATCAGCACGAACGGCACCAGCAGCGTCAGTGCACCGAGCGCTCCGTATAGCAAGAACGTCAGTAGGTTAAGTGCGGTAAAACCATGTGAGGTAAATAATGTGAGCGGTAGCATCGCGTTTTCGCCGGCATGCTCTTCTGTCCTAAGAAAGAACAGCAAGAACACGATGCCAATGCCAATCGCCGCTGCCACCGTCCAGCTGAGCTTTCCCTCAGAGGATGCGGTCGTCAGGCCCCAGGTCAAGCTGGCAAGACCGCTGCTGGCCAGCGCGGCTCCTGGTAGGTCGAGTTTCGGTCTTTCTGGATTAGGTTCATTATGCAGGTAGCGGGCACCGAGATAAAGCGCGACCGAGGCAATTGGCAGGTTGATCAGGAATATCGTGCGCCAGCCGACGATATCAATCAACCAGCCGCCCAGCAATGGGCCGATGGCGCCGGCAGCCGCACCGATAGCAGCCCAAGTCCCAATCGCGCGGCCACGCTCCTCGCCGGTAAAATTGGTGCCAAGAATGGCCAGGCTGTTTGGCATCAGCAGCGCTGCACCGCTACCTTGCAATACCCGGCCCACAATCAGCCAGCCCAGTGTTGGCGCTCCCGCGCACAGAACCGACGCCACTGCGAATAGGAAGATGCCGAGTAGCAGAAGGCGCTTTCGCCCGAACCGGTCGCCGGCTGCACCGCCCAGCAAGAGCAGCGCACTTAAGGGTAGCAGGTAGCCGTTGACGATCCATGATAAGCCGAAGGCGTCGGCGCCGAGATTGCGCCCGATTGCGGGCAGGCCCACATTAACGACCGAACCGTCGATGAAAGCGAGACTGGACGCCAAAATAGTAGTGGCAAGAATCAAACGCGGATGCTTGTTTGTTGCAAGGCAGAGCGTTTCCGGCATTGTTGTTGCCATCGAGCAATCGCAGCCGGGCGGAAGGGAAGCGCTCATGATGTTAAAGACGTGAAAAAGCGAGACATAAGCTGCGGTTGTTCATAAACTGCTCCCAGTGGGCAGGTGTGCGTCGATCCGAGTGATACCTGCCATATTTCACACTCCAAAGAGGGCATGTTCTGCCGGCTCTCGGCTTCAGGGTCCGTATCTGCCATTTGATGTTGCAATGGACCTATAGTTTTTTTATGTCATTCAAGTTGCGACTTTTTAAACGTAGCGTACACGCGTCGTGACGGCACGATTACGACAATTTTTGTCCCGCATGGTTTCAAGCGCTGAAACATGACGCGACCCCCTATACGAGCGGCTCGTTCCTTGATCCCCTTGATACCCCAATGACCTTCGGGAGCACCCATAGTCAGAACTCTCTCGTCTATACCTACGCCATCGTCAGACACGGTTATTAAAAATCTCCAAAGCCCAAACGTTAAATTGGTTGTGATGACTGTGGCCTTTGAATGACGAAATGCGTTGATAAGCAATTCGCTGACTATTGGCACTAGCTCATCACGCGCCATTTGATTAAGTGGTCGAGGGGAGCCTTCGACCTGTGCTTTAAATCGAATTCCATATTGACTACTCAGCCCCATTCCAAATTGCACGAGCCTTGTCACCTGGTCGCCTGATACAGAAGAGTGCAATCTTAAGGCCTGAACCTTGCCGCATCCTTCGACGAACGCATCCTCGGACATCTTTGTTAAGAGATCCAGCTTTTTCTTCAACGTGGGGTCTGTCATGCTGGCAGCAAGCGAGTCGAGCTGAAGAACCAGTGCCTGAGTACTCTGTAGAAGGGTGTCATGCAGATCGCGGGCGATAACCTCGCGCTCATCCAAGCGTATCCGCATGCGATTACGCTCACGAGAAGTGGCCATCCTTACCTGTAGTCGAACCATCGCCCAAAGAACTGCCAGCGCCAAGGCAGCTACCGCCATGCGGAACCACCAAGTCTCAAAGTATTTCGGTGCAATAGCGAACGAAACGGAGGAGGGCGCATTGCTCCATGCATGCCCGCCGTACGTTGAGCGGACCTCGAAAGTGTAGTCGCCCGCTGACAGGTGAGTATAGGACGCCTTTCTGTCGCTACCCGCTTCTTGCCATGTGCTATCGAACCCTTTCAAGCGGTACTGGAAGCGGACGCGTGAAGGAAACGTAAGTTCTGGAGTCGTATAGCTGATTTGCAGATTGCGCGCGTCTTTTGGCAGCCACAATGACCCGCCCGTCAAATCGTAGTCTTCATTTCCGTTAGATACCTGCTCAATGATGGGAAGGCTCAAGCGCGGTTCTTGCAGGAGTTCCTCAGGATCTATCCAGGCCGCCGCAGTCTGCCCGGTGATCCATAGACGCCCGTCGCTTCCAAGCGTCAACGTAGGCAGCGTATACGTTTGCGCGGGTAGTCCAGGCACGCCGTCTTCGGAGTCAAATAGCCGATAGGGCATGGCAAAATTATGATCGGACGTAGCGCGGCGAACATCCCTACTGTCGATCTTGAAGAGTCCCTCTAGTGTATGTACCCATAAATTGTTTTCCTTGTCGAATACCAGTCCGCTGATGTCTTCCAGTTCATGCACGCCGGCCAGCTTCAGCGTAGAAAAAGTACCGTTGCCGAACATTTGCAAGTGGCTGTCGCCACCTAGCCAAAGCTGGCCATTGCGGGCGACAATGACTTTAGTAATTCCTGCAGACAACCCATCACGCTCTGAGTATTGTTTGATTTCCTCCCGATTGATCGATACCAGGCGATTTTTATCAAAACCCGCCCAGATGACGCCTGACGGGTCGGTATGCAGCGACACCGGACTGCCAATATCGTTAAACGGCACCCATTTGCCATCGTCCAGTGTGGCCATTTTCATGTCCCGGCCGCGATATGAGAGCCACAGCTTGCCGCTATTGTTAAGCGTGATTGCTTTGACAACTCCACCCCCTTGAACAGGAAGCTTTGCAAGCATGACCGGATTGCCGGGAGCCAATTGCCATAATTCATCCACAGTTGCGGCAAACACGGATCCGTCAGTGGTGGCGGTGTGGGTTGCTAACGCCATCTTTGGTATATCGGTTTGTGTCGTTTTTGCTTGGTCATAGTGAAGCACGTTGAAGTTGTCGCTTCCTATCCAGACATCGCCATCCTTGCCGGGCGCGATTGAAACCATGGTGATGCCAGTGGGAAGAGTCAGCTGCGAGAATGAGGACGGCGTAAAC